>Ga0172382_10001576_pt1 | contig 40592 bp, 50 predicted proteins | sample Leawel138RmetaG_FD_122245 | JGI IMG/M metagenome (GOLD analysis project Ga0172382, IMG submission 122245) | Leachate microbial communities from a municipal landfill in Southern Ontario, Canada - Leachate well 138R metaG | ecosystem: Engineered > Solid waste > Landfill > Unclassified | place... | reverse complement strand
TTAGTAGCGAGAACAGGATTTATCGTACATTGAAATAGCATTTTAATTAATTTTAAGTAATTGATTTTGAGTTGTATGCTTTTTTGATATTTGATTATTTTTCTTGGATATGACCCAAATATGACCCGGGGCAAGTGCTGGAAAAAGATGCGTGAACTGCTTTGAATTTTTATTTCTTCTTTAATTTCTGCGAGGGCTCAGCTGCTTGCTTATAGTTAGAATGACTCTTAAGTTCCAGTTCTTTTTTTAATAGCATATTAGCCTGCTCCATTTCTTCAATACGAGCTTTTTGCAACTTCATAAGATGAGAATCTTTTTCGCTGGTTGTAAATGAATCTACTTCTATCGAGCCTTTTCCCAGAATGATAAAATCCAAGCTTATAGATTCGTATGACTTTTTCAAATCAAATAAATTTTCAATCGACAATTTTTTGCGGTGTGCTTTCAAATCACTGATGGCTTGTTTATTTGTCTTCAAAATTTTCGCTAAATCATCTTGAGTCTTTATTTGTTTGGTTTTCTTCAAATGCTCAAAAACTTCAAAAAAACGCGAGGTTACTTCTTTCATGTATTCAGATTCTGAAACATCTTCTTTTAGCGGATTTCCTACTCCAGTTAGAAGCCATTCAGTATTCAAATTAGGGTATTTCTCTAATATCATTTCTAATTTATCCGCTCCAATGCCTTTTGAAATGCTATTAACATACCCATTGGATGCGTTTATACTTATTTCAAAGTCTCTTATTGTTAAATTCATTGATCTAACAAACTCTTTTAACCTATCCTTTACGCTCATAATCAATGAATTGAAAATATTTTAGAGTTTTTCTCTATCCAAAATGAGGATATTAGAGAATTTCTCTATATGTTTGTAAACTATTACATGATGCTGTGCGAAATTACAGAAACGTGTAATCAACAAAAATAGTAAAAAACTACCAAAATGAACATTTTAGAAAAACCCAATGTCAAATTAAAAAAAGATGCATTTCGCCTGATTTCTGGGATTGAGAATGAAAGGTCAGCTGAAGCTGAAATTTTAACATTATTAAATTTAAAATTAAAGCATGGCCTTTTTAATAGAAAGCGGTTTAATACCGCTGAGAAGGAAGCTGTGGAAGCTGTTTTTGAAAAATATGGTGTAACAGAAAACATTTGGGAAGATGCTGACTAATCAAGAAGAAAGAATCACTAAGCTGATTGCCGTAGGGTTTTCAGACAAGGAAGCAGCTGATGCGTTACACGTGTCCACCCGTACAGTTATCAACCACAAAGCCAACATCTTTGAGAAACTGCAGATCAACAAAGCAACCGAGCTGACCGCGTGGTATTGGACTCGAAAATTTAATGAGAAAATGAGTCTTTCTGAATTGAAAAAGAATGCAATTGTAGGCTTGTTTGTCCTGATTATTCTGCCTTCAGCCTTTTCTTTTGAAACATTGTATAGATACCGCCGCCCCACTCGACGCGTGGGAACTGAACTAAAATTAGTTGTCTAAAGAACTCATGTATTTAATAAAACTTAAAACCGCTTAAAATGAATATAGAAAAAATATCAGATGAGGAAATAAAAGTGAACGGTAAAACGTGTTACAAGGATATTGACGGTAAATGGAGATCGCTCGAAGAACTAACACTGTCTGAAGAGAAAGAATTAAAACAATTTCTTAATTCAGCTCAATGATCAACGATTTGCAAAATAAAATACTCGATGCTACCAACGGCGGTTTGGACATCATCCTTAATTATTACCCGAACGCACGTGAAGGAAAGAACTTCAAAATCCGTGACGAAAGAACGGCTTCTACTTCATTGAAAAGGGTTGATGGTGGTGTGTATGTCGTGACAGATTTTGGCGCTGATTCCAAGCCCATGAATGCCATTGCAGTATTCGCAAAGGAAGAAGGGATGGCCTACAAAGAAGCGATGACACAGCTGGGACGTCAGTTCAATTTGTTGGATCAAAAAACAACGCTTCGTCCTGAGATTCGAAAAATGAAACCGACTGAGGTTGATTATTTGGATCAGTTCACAGAAAGTGGACATTATTTTCAGTTCAAAACTGAATTCACACAGGATGAATTGGATATTTTGGGTCCATTGGTTACGCAGGAAGTTTGTGCTAAATACAAGTTGTTTTCAGTTCAATTTTATGCCAAAAAGAAAGACAATGAAATCGTTCAGATTTCCAGCACGGAAAGCTTTCCAATTTTCGCATTTGTCAACCAAGACAAGGATGGTAAAGAATGGATCAAAGTACTGCAACCAAAATCTGAAGACAAAGCCTTTCGGTTCTTCTATGTGGGTGGACGGCCTTCTGACTTTGTTTTCGGAATGGAATTCATCAAAAAAGAATTCGCCAAAAAACAAGCTGAATTGTTGGAGAATTTCGATGAAGAAGAGGACACAAAAAAGAAAGACGATGGCAAAATTCCACGCATCATTTTGGCAGCTGGAGACCGCGATGGATTGAACGCAGCTGGAGCAGGTGAGTTTGTTATTTGGATGAATTCCGAAACTGCAACTTTCACGCCTGGGCTTTATAAGAATTTGATGAGCATGGCTCAGAAAATCGTCAATATTCCAGACATCGACCAAACCGGGCGAACTCAAGGTGTGAATTTGGCGATGGAGTATTTAGATATTTATACAGCTTGGTTGCCCGAATCTTTGACGCGTTCACGTGATTTTCGTGGCGCTTCAAAAAAAGATTTCTTGGATTTTATTAATCAATTTCGTCACAACAGCTGGAAGCTAAAAAGAGAAGTTCAACTGTTGCTGGACAACGCGAAACGCTGTCAGTTTTGGGATGTGAAGTATTCGAAAACAAGTATTTCGTATGAGTTTCACAACGTAAATGCGTATTACTTTCTTTCATTGTCGGGCTTTTACCGAATGGAAAATCCTGAGAATGAAGAGGACTATATTTTCATCAAAAAGACAGACCACCTGATCACAAAGGTCAACTACCTTCAAGTGAAAGACTATGTGAACTCTTTTTTGGAAGAAAAGCAAAGGAGTTTAGGCGAAACCATCATTCCGAATGGACTTCGAAACATGGTGTACAATTCCAACAAAATGTCAGAGAGTTCATTGGTCAATTTACCGTCTATTTCGCCTGACTTCACCGATTTTGACAGAAATAGTCAATTGTTATTTTTTAGAAATGAAATTTGGAGAATTACCGCCAAAGGAATTGTTTCTGAAGATGTGAGCAAAGCCACTAAAAACGTATGGGAAAAAGATATTATTGAGAATAAAGTTGAGAAAACGTACAGCATAAAATTCGATTCAAGACACATCAGCATCGATTCTGATTACTTTCACATTTATCGTGACAATGAAGGCGATTTCAACATCAAATTACTGACTGATCAGTGTGAATTCATCAATTACCTGATCAACACTTCACGTGTTTTTTGGGAAAAAGAAAACTATGCGTTGGCACCGCTTTCTGATGAGGAAAAAGAAAAGTACTGGAATGAAAATCGATTCAATATTGAAAGTAAATTTTTGACTGAAGATGAAATCCACGAACAAAAACTGCACTTGATCAATAAAATCTATGTTTTCGGATATTTGATGCACCGGTACAAAAACCCCAACAAATCTTGGTTGGTGTGGTTGATGGACAACGAAATCGTTGATGACAGCGAATCGCATGGACGAACTGGGAAGTCTCTATTTTCAAACTCTATGCGCGTTTTCATGGATACAGAAGTATTGGGCGCGCGTGATAAGAAATTGTTTGACAACCAATTTTTGTACGCACGAGTGACAAAATACACGGATTATCTGTTGTTCGATGACGCTGACAAATATTTCAATGTTGGAAACATCTACACCAGGATCACCGGTGATTTTGGCGTGAATCCAAAAAATAACAAAGAGTTCGTCATCCCTTTTTCAGAATCGCCAAAAATGGCCGTTTCAACGAACTATGCGATTGGTGATGCTTCATCCTCAACGCACGATCGATTGTTGATCGGAGTGTTTTCGAATTATTATCACGCTGAGAGCAAAGACATGGAGCGCCGTACGCCCATGGATGATTTTGGCCACATGTTTTTCAATGATTGGGATTCGGCTGAGTACAACCGCTTTTTCAATTTCGCAGCTCAAGCACTGAAATTCTTCCTAAAAACCAATGAAAAGCTATCCGCGCCGCAAGGTAACGTAATCAAAAGAAACAGCTTGACTCAGATGGGAGCTGCCTTCCAAAACTGGGCTGATTATTACTTGACGCAATACCTTAACACTTCATTGAACTCAGAGAATTTAATCAACAAACGTGAAGCGTATGAAGACTTGAAAAGCAGTGAGAAATCACTTTCCAGCATCACCATCAACAACTTCACAAAGAAGATGGAGCATTGGTGTACTTACAACGAAGTGGTTTTGGATCCAGCTGAGAAATGCAATACAAAAGATGGCCGAATCACGCGATGGGTGCCACTGGAAAACAAAACCGTGCAGTTCCACTACTTGCTAAAAGAAACTCAAGAAGGGAGTGAAAATGAAGACCAAAACATTGAACTAAAAGACGATTTAGATGGGCTCGATTTCTAACAATATGGACGTGAATAAGATGGTGAAAATCATCAAAGACAATGGCTACATAGTCGTTCCCGAATTCATTAGCTATGCGCAAAAGTGGGAAATTGTGGTGATTCCTTGGGACTTCATTCGGTCTAAAAAAAGACCTGGGAAAATCAAACGAACCGGGCATTTTTTTAATAAGAATGAATGTTCAACGCAGCTCGGAAAAGAAACTCAATTTGCAAAAAAGATGAAAGAAGTTCAACTGAAATTGGTCCAGCATTTTACACGAAAAACAACTAAAACAGAATAATTATGTCACGATTAACTAAAACCAAAAAACAAAAAGACAAGGCTCGTTACAACTTGCATTATCGCATCAAGCAAAAGCACCCATATGATTCGCAATTGCTTGACCCAATCCAGCGATGTTTCAAAAAAACGCCTCAATCAAACATGGGCAAGAAGCTGGTTAATGAGTTTGGGTACTCAATTTTAACTTCAATTTTAAACTAAAGCTATGAACTACACTAAAAACTTACACAACAAATTACTTCAGGCAGGATTTGAATTCAAATATGAGCATGAAGAAAACATTGGGCAATACTTGTCTTACACTGTTTATGAAAAAGGTTTCTTAGAAGTAACAGTATGCGATTCGCATAAAAACGTAGACATACATCTTAATGCAGATGAAGAATGCTTATCGCATTTAAGTTTTGAGCAATTCATGAAGCTTGAGAAATTAATCAACAAAGAAGCAATAACATGAAACTACTCATCATCATACTCATCGCATTATTCATCGTGACAATGCTTTGGTTCATCGTAAAGTCTAATAAAAACCATTTTTAATTATGAAAAAAGCAAAACAGTTCCTTCAGAACATAATGTTGATTGCAGAATCTACAGAGAAAATAAAAGCAATTGTTGATCAATATGAGCCTGAGTATGATGACGATAAATTTACGGTCCCTCATTTAAAATACATCATTTCAGAATTGAAAATAATAATTTATTTAAATAAGAAAAATAACACTCCTAATCAGAACGACAACGATTGCTTAATGGAATTAGAAAGACTATTAAAAGCCAAATCATGAAACATTACGAAGAAGTTTTAAAGATACTACACGACCAACTTGGTTGGAAGTTATACGATTCACTTTCAGATAAAGGCAGAGAATTAGTTGCTGATACAATTAAAGCAATAGACATTGCTAAAAACGACCAGGACGTGCGACAAACTAAAGTTAGTGGTTGGACTCGATTGTTAGCGATTTTTAGAGGTAAGAATAAAAACTTAATCAAAATGACAAAAGATTTAGAAAGTAATGAAGAACACCCCGAACATTTTTGTCAATTGGCAGCAGTTAATTTTAAAACCATGTTCAATTCAAAAAAAGTATTTATCACTATCGAATTTGCCGACATGCCAGGCTTATTTGATTACCCAAAACACTTACCAATTCCACAGAAAGAAGATGTAGTTCACTTTGAGGGGAAATTCGGAAAAGTAGAAGTAGTTAAACACATGACAGAAGGGACAGTGACAGATATTCGCATTAAGTGTTGTCGGCTTTAATTGCTGCCAACGTTAGGGCAGCTTGGTGAAGTTGCCGAATTGAAAACTTAACTATTAACCGAACCGCTACACGGCAATTTTGCCAAACTGCTTGTTATATGCAGTGGCGGTTACAAAACTTAAAGAAAATGGCAAAAATTATTACAAAAATCGAACTAAGTGAAAAAGACTTATTAGCACTAATAGCTGAAAAGTATAACCTAAAATTACAGGGAGCAAGAATATCTGTTTATAAATATGATGGTGACCAGCGAGAGCCTTCTTATACAACTATTACTGTTGAGGGTGAAAAAAGCGTTTAGAAGCCATTGCCTATAACGGGCAAGTATAAGCGTAGTGCGGGTTTTCGAAGACGAGTTTTTCATATTGCTCAAAATTTTATTACGTGCCGAAACTTTCAATTTAGAATTAAATCCCGCATTACGCTTATACAATGTTAACCACTGGCTTTATTCTTCAACTTGATCTAAAATCCAATTTAACCAACTCGAAATTGTCGATGAACGTCTTTTAAATGTAGATTCAGAATTAACATTGTATAAGTCAGATTCTTTCATTATTTCAACTATTTCATCTTTATTTGGTGATTCGCCCTTTTTGAAATAGAAACTTAGAGCTTTATTAAACACTAAATGTGAAAGAATTAATTCAATAAATTTTTGTTGTCTGTCGATTATAGACAAATTGAAAAGTTTTTGCCCATTTTCAGTTAAGAAGTAAATAATTTCACCGTTCTCCTGCTTTTTGTCAATTAGATCTAAATATCTTCCTGCATCAGTATAATAATTGGTTTGTCTAACATTAAAGTCGTAATTGTCAGTTATATACTCTCGATTTAAGATTTTATTTTCATTTAATAACTCGCATAAGTTTATTACTCTTTCAAAAGAGTCGGCTTGTGGAAAAGGGATTGCAGGTTCTTTTACAATTTTTACTTGATTTAAAGTCTTTTGTATAAATTCTAAATTTATTGCACCATCTCTAATTGCATATTTCTTTTCACGAATTAATTTTATGGAATTGTAATGTGTTGGATCTTCAAATACATATTCTTTAAAATGAAAAATTCCATTTGAATATGTTAAAAATAAAGGTCTAACTTTTTTAGATACCTTATTCTCCCATAATTTATATGGATAGAAAACTTGGCGTATTAAAAAGTCCTTTGAAATTGAATTTTTAGCTTCAATTAAGTTTAAAGATTCTATGCCTTCGTAACCGCCGTCAATTTCGATTTGTGAATTATTTACATTAATGTTTAAAAGTGATTTTTTTGAATTAATGTTAAAGTCAAATGATAAGGAACTCATTCTACCACTAACAGTAGGTTTCAACTCTTCATCTTGAACAAAATCGCCAATTATACCTGAAACATAGGCACAATTTAATGCAGTAGATTCGCTTGTGATATTGTTGAAGTCGATACTTTCTAAATAATTAGGAAAGTCAATTTTAGTTATTTCAGTATCATTGTTTTCAAAGTCTTTAAATGTGTCAAAATCTGAAATTACATAACTGCCTCTTGAAATTGGAAGTATAGAAAAGTTATTGTTAGAAAATATTTCTGGTAATTGAGATTTAAAGTCAAATTTCGTCATTAAACGAGCTTCTCTAAACTCATTTATTGCTGATGCTTTAATTTCATAAAAGCCTTTTGCGTTTACTTTTTCGGAAATCTTGTATTTTTCAAATAGCTTGTTCCAAGCGATGTCATTTTTAGAATTACTCATAGTTACGGATTAAAACTTCGTCTATTTCTCCTCGTTTTTTTGCATTTGAATTAATAGAACGATTTGCTTTCACATAACTTATTTTATAGTCTTTATATAAATCTTCTATGAATTGTGTAGCTGAATTTGAAAGCAAAAAATTAACTCCTTTTTCATTTAATTTATTGCACAAATCTCTCAACCTAACTTGCTCATACATATCAAATCCGCCTTGAACATAACCTGTAAAGTTTGAACTTGCTGAAACGGGATGATAAGGTGGATCAAAATACACAAAAGATCCTTTTTTAATCCCGTTTAGTGCTTCTTCAAAATCTCCATTGAGAATGGTAATTTTGTTTGTGTTTAAATATTTACTTACAGCTCTTATTGTAGTTTCATTTACAATATTTGGATTTTTGTATCTACCGAATGGTGAATTAAACTCTCCTGAGTTATTTACACGATAAAGTCCATTATAACAAGTTTTGTTTAAATAGATCACTCGTGAAGCTTTTTTTATATTAGACAGATTCTCAAAATTATCCTCTCGATCTAAAGCTCTCAAATCATAAAAATAGTCAGATTCGTTTTTGTGAGTTTTCAGATCAAGTATTAATTCCTCAGGGTTTTCTTTTATTGTTTGATAAACATTAATTAACTCTTCATTAAAATCATTTATTACCGCTTTTTTAGGTTGAAGCTCAAATAAAACTGCTCCACCACCTATAAAGGGCTCATAATAATTTGTATATTTTTTTGGGGATAAGTTCTTTAATAGCAGGCATTAGTTGTCTTTTTCCGCCAACCCATTTTAGAAAAGGTGCTATTAATTTATTTTTTTTCATTATCTCTTTTTATATCAGATCCACAAAGTAACAAAAAAAATCTTATTTTAATTTGATTTCAATTTTTTTTAAGCTTGTGGTTAACACCCGGATATACGCAACTATGAATGACAATCCATTACCCAGGATTTAAACATTGAACAAATGACAAACCTAACATCCATAGAAGTCATCCAGCTGAGCCGTGATTGCATTATCATCAACGACAAATACGTGATTCGTTCGCTCAATGGTGTAGATTGGCTCCCGGAAACCGCATTAACGCTCCGAGAATTGAACGTGCTCATAAACTTCCTCAAACACCTCCAATGAGGTAAGTTAAACTAAAAGCTAAAAAGACGGTATGTACTGTCTTTTTTTTTGCTCTAAACCCAACCCCTTGCAATCCCAAACCCCTTGCAACCCCACAGTATTTGAATATCAGAAAATATCTGTAAGAGTGTAAGGATACATTTAACGCTTTTTGTTTCAGCCGATTACAACTTACTTTATTGTTTTACTATTTGTAAACTCTTACAGAAAAAACTGTAAGGAAAATAATAAGTAAGATTCCTTACAATTTGCAATTCTCTGTCTTACAAAGTATATTTTCATTGAAAGTGTTGATAATCAAACCAATACAACGCCCTTACAGTCTTACAGAATTTTGAGGGGTTTTACGAATTGTTTGAAAACACTCAGACACTTAATAAACTTCTAAATTGTGAAATTGTATGAAAAATTCATACTTTTGGGTAAACTTAACACTCATGAATAAAAACTTTGACATTATCTCTATTCCGGTAGCACCTCACGTGCATAAGTTCATGACAGCAACCTTTGGCGATGTGTACCAGTTGTCAAAAAACGATCAAATAGGAATCATGATCTTATCGATGCTCTCTAAAACCAATTCGACTCTTGATCCATCAGTCGATCTTCCATCGCCGAAAAGTTTCTTCCAGGTATCCATTTCACTTAACTACTTCACAAAAAAAGGATTCAGCATTGATTATGAACAACGAAAGATGATCGGAAAGGTCCTGGACTTGTATTTTCGTGATATCGTTTTTTCACACGCTGTGATGAGTAATAAGTGTTTTGGTTATGAAATCAAAAAGTCGGTTATTAATTTCTGCGAAGTTTTCGGAATTACAGTCGATGACATCAATCCTGAGACGCTTTGCCGCGATCTAAGACGCAAAAAATCGGCTGACTCGCCCAATTTAATCACCGTTTTGAATCAATTTGAGCCCGAAATGTTGAAAGTGTCCGTTTGACGAACTGCAAATAACTGAATATCAAAGTAATATGTTAACAGAAAAGGATATAAAAAGTTTTAACGGTATGTGTCCTCTCAAAAAAGCCCGTAAATCATGATTTATAACTTCCCAACCGACATTGAAAAAAAGATTGATAATATAATTATCTCGCTACCTTTCAGCGATTTAAGCGTAAAAAATCAATTAAAAAACATCATACCTTCAGAAAGCGATTTGATTTTAAAAGGAAAGGCACTCAAAGTGCGAATCCTACCATCAGACGCTTCTTTAAGTAACAAGTTGAACAAATCGAAGTCAGGATCGTACTGGAGTTTTAGCTCTAACTTTGAAATTGTTGATAATAATAAGACGAATTTCACGCGCTTAAATTTCTTCACGAATGAGAAAGTAGTTATAGTAATAGGTACTTCAACTTATAGATATCAATTAGGAAATAAAAACCAACCTTTGGAATTTTCATTTATCGAAAACGAAACAGGATTCAAAGTAACCGTCTCAGGAAATTGCTATTACCCCGCTTCTCGTCAAATTATCTCGTCCTTTAGAACAACTTCATAAATTCAAATCTTTGTGATTCAGGTATAAAACTTTTTTCACAAATGCTTATGGCGAACCAAAATAGCTTACAAAATATATTTTCATCGAATTTTTACATCGATACGCAATACGGTCAATCCTTTGCGCCATTGTTGTATCAAATTATGACTGGAAACTCTATCCAAAATCAGCATTCTGAAGCTGAGTTGATGGATAAGGCTCAGCACAATTTGTCTGTTGGTGAAAGTGATTCAGAAAAATATGTGGCTATTGTAACCATAAAGCAGCCAATAATTAAATACAGCTACTATGGTTATTTAGGTTCTAAAAGTTATCAGCGAATTTTATCCAGTTTTGCAAGTGATCCAAATGTGTTGGGCGTTGTATTGGACATTGATAGTGGCGGTGGTCAATCTTATGGAACAGCTGAGTTTTACGATTTCATCCAAAATTATTCCAAACCAATCGTCACTTATACAGATGGTTTGCTTTGTTCAGCTGCCTATTACATCGGCGCCGCTTCTTCTTCAATCATTGCTAATTCAAGATCAGAAAATATCGGTTCCATTGGTGCGTATAGCTCAATGGTAGATTTCACAGGTATCATTGAAAAATTGGGAGGAAAAGTGCATGAATTCTATGCAACAGAATCTACTGAGAAGAATTCGGAGTGGCGTGAAGCGATGAAAGGTAACTACGAACCTTATATTAAAAACGTGCTGGACCCATTGGTGAAAACCTTTCAAACTGATATGAAAAAAGCTCGTCCACAGTTGGATGAGAAAGTTTTTAAAGGTGGAACCTGGGGCGCTGAAGAATCTCTAAAATTAGGACTGATCGATGAAATTGGAACGCTCGAAAATGCTGTTTCTAAAGTCATTGAAATGGCCAATCAATCAAGTAATTCAAATCAATTAAATAATCCGGATATGTCACAACAAACAGTAACGCTGGTCGCCTTGGCTGCAGTTTTGGGTGTTGAAAAAGTAGATGCCAAAAAGGCAAACATTTTTTCAGCTGAAGAAACTGTGAGTTTAAACATCGATCAGCTTCAAAAAATTGAAGACGCGTTGAACGCGAAAACTCCTGATGAAGCTTTGAAAACTCAAATTTCTGAATTGAAAACTGAGTTGGAAACAAGCAAGTCAGAAACCACTGCTGAAAAGCAAAAGGTAACAGACCTCAATGCCGCTGTTGATACAGCGATTGCAACTGCAGGATTGACTGCTGAAAAGAAAACCACCACGGCTGAGAACATTGCTTTATTGTCAGAAAAAGTGGTTGAGTACGGTGGAAAAGATGGTGCTGCACCAACCAATGTTCACTCAGATGCAGATGCAAACGCGCCTGAAGCTGAGTCAACTTCAATCTTCGATTCATACTTTAATTAATTGGAATTATGTCTATAGAAATAGGTTTATTGGCTGCTGAAATGCAGCGTTATGTAGTTCAGGACAGAAATGTTGTCAAAGCTGACTTTGCTCGAGCTACGAAAGTAGAAATCGACAGTTACTGTAAAAAAGTAACCAAAATCAAAGGTAGATATCAAACCTTGCACTCATTGATGACACATGTCGTTCAAGGATTTGAACCCGAATGGAAAGAATTGGGAACGCTCATCGTCAAAGACAAAGAGCACGCTTCATATCGTCAGAAAATCAACTTTGGATTTGTTCCAGCAGAAGTATTAGGTACTTTTTTAGCCGATTGGTATGATGAGAAAGAAAAGCCAACCAACAAAACCATTGCGAAAAAAATCTTGGAATGGATCATGACCCAAGCGACCGATGACTTGGCATTGCTTTCCATTTTGGGAGAAAGAAACAATGCGTTTGCGCATGGTCATTTTGGTTTTTCATTGGATGGATGGAACACCATCATCAAAGGCATTCTTGGCAACACGGTGAACCCTTGTTACAAGATTCCTTCTGCGACAATCAATGAAAACAACGTGATCGATGTGATCAGAAATTTCGAGCGAAAACTTCCGAAACTTTTGAAAACAAAAATCAAGGAAATCCACCTATCAACGAACATTCTTGAAATGTACGAAACGGCGTATTTCAACGAGTATGGTGCTTATCCATCTTTCAGAGACAGCGACAAAACTCGTTCTCCATTAAGAAAACGAACTTTGGTCGGTTGGGACGACATGGATGACGATGTGATGTTTGCAACAGTAGATGGCAACATGTTGAACTTGGTGGACGAAATCGAAAACCCCGGAACCGTGACTGACATTCAAGTTCAGGATTACAAGGTGAAAGTGTTTGGTGAGTTTGAGAAAGGTTATTCCTTGTTAATCAACCAAATGACGGTTGTCGCTGATTTCACCAACAATGTAGAAGGTTTAGGCGATGACCAGCAGATGAAAATCTACTATCCACATCAGCAAAAACCTGAGGTTCCTGTAATTGATGTTGAAGATGTGATCGTTGATCCTGAAACTGCAAGTGTAGAGCAAGGTTTTGCTGAATCTTTTTCAGCCTCTGTAGAGCCACCAACTGCACCACAAGATGTAGTATGGAGCATTGCGACTGCGGCTGGTTTGACCATTTCTGAAACTGGATTGGTGACTACAACTGCTGCAACGCCAGCGGGTGATTATGAAGTGACAGCTACGTCATTAGCTGATGGTACGGTGAAAGGAACTGCTACTCTAACAGTTACTGAACCTTAATTTATCAAAGCCACTCTAAAATGGGGTGGCTTATTAATCTTTTAAAATTTATAATTATGGCAGATGATTGCTTAGAGAATTTCCAACACGAGGAGATTCTAAATTGTCCAAACGATGATCTTCAAGCTGGATTAGCTGAAGGTGAAATCTATTACATGCCAGCTGACTTCATTGCGTCAATGGAGATGCCAACCGAAACCACGTTTGAAGGGTCCGTAACGATCACAGAAGACATTGAGCCTATTGTAGGTAAAGGGTTTCAGAAGTTGAGATGTCAGGTGGACATGAACTCATTGGCGTCAGCCTTGGTGGGTAATCCAGGAAACAAAAAGGATCAATCGACATTGACAATATTTTTGCCTGGATTCCGTGCGAAATTGCTTGGTTTCAAAAAGCAAATGAAAAACATTCCTGCAACTTTCATTGTGAAGGACCGAAATGGGAATCAGTTTTTGATTGGTACAACGTTGATTCCAGCGCGTTTGGACAACTTTGAGTTGACAACTGGACAAGGAAACGAAGATGACAACGGCGGTACTGCCACCATCATCTCTAACTCTACGGTTTACGCGTACACCGGAAACATTACAGAGCAACCTACTCCTACTCCTTAATTCAATTAAAATGGAAAACGAGAAAAAAACAAGAGAAGAAACTCCTGATCAAAACATTCAGGAAAAGGACTTTTTTGAAGTATTGAAAAATATAAAGCATAAGCAGTTTATTCGTCCAAATGGACGAAAAATAGACTTGCGTTTTGGCGTGCCAAATAACTGCTTGAGCCTTTATAAGTCAGGCTCGTTCAAATATATCGGTTTGAAAAAAGGAGCTGAAGTATTGTTTGCTGATTCTTCTAAAGAGGAAATCGACAAACTGATTGCTCAAGCGCCTCGTCCTGAAGATGTGGCGATTCTGAAAAAGGCATTAAAGAAGTAAAGTAGTAATGTGTTTTAGAAAGTTTTAGTTAGTGAGGGCTGTTCAGTTAAACGGCTTTTGCAAGGTTTTAGTTAGGGGAAGCCGTTCAGTTGATGAACGGCTTTTTTTGTCCTTTAAATTCTATTTCTGAAATCAAATCTTTGTAAAATGACAATACAGGAGTGGTTAAAATCAGATTGTGATTATCAAATTGGTGTAGAACTCTATGCGAAACATGGTCGAAATAAGAATTTACTTCGTCGATTTCGTCGGCTTGAAAATGCTGCTTTGGCTTCAAAATTAAAGTATGAGCTGTCCAAAATCGTTAACCCGGATGCTTTCAATTCACCTTCAAGACCCATTCAAAAAAGTCCGAAGCCCATCGTTTTCACCCCTCCAAAAATCAAAGTTGAGAAACTGGTTGATATAAAAAAACCTGAAGAATCACCGGTGCTGAAGAAGATGAAATCAAAGCCTATTTCATTTTATCCCATCGAACTTCACCCAATCTATCATCAACGGATTAATTCATTTCTTCAAGCCTGTTCTCTTAAAGTTCAACTAAATGAATTGGAAGAAGATGAAACTGAAAAAGCGTTTGAAATTCAATATAAAATCTTTTCTCTTTTTGAAATCAACGATAAATGCTGGACGATTCTCCGACACTTTGAAGAAACTGGACGTGTGATGCCACTCAAAGCTTCAGTCGATTATTCACAGCTCAATCCAATGGATTTGTTGCGCATTCAGCAGAACATTTATGTGCGAATTTCCAAAAGAAAAAAAACAATCAAAAAGACTGAACAAACAATCATCAACACAAAAGAACCCGGTCGAATTGAGCGATTGAAACAAAATGTTTTGAAAAAGAAAGAAGAATTACAACAGTTGGAAAATGACCTCGAGGCAATTGCGAAGTTGATTCAAGGGTAATAATTATAAAGTTATGGCAAAGAAAATCATTGCGCCACTTGAGTGGTACACGGAACAAAGAAAGGTGTCGGAACTGATTCCTTATGAATATAACCCTCGAAAAAGAACGCCTGAAAGGATTCAGAAATTGAAGGAAAGTCTCGAGAAATTCAACCTCGTTGAAATCCCAGCGATCAATCTTGACAATACAATTATCGCAGGACATCAACGTGTTTTTGTGTTGTTTGAGGTTGGGCGTGGAGATGAAACAATTGATGTTCGAGTACCAAATCGCCTACTTACTGAAGATGAATTGAAAGAATACAATGTGCGGTCCAATATTGCGATTGGAGAATGGGATATTGACATTCTACTTGAACAATTCGCTGATTTCGATTTTGAGGAATTGGGCTTGGATTTAGACTTTGAGATTCCTGAAGATGTTTTGTTGGACCATGAAGAGGAAAAAGACTTCGAGCCGATTGTTCCAGTTGAACCGAAGTCAAAATTGGGCGATGTTTTTGAATTGATTTCGCCACAGAAAGAATTGATACACCGGATTGTTTGTGGAGATTCTCGTGATGCTGATACCTATAAAAAACTATTGATTCAAGAAAAGTTTCAACTCTTGCTGACTGATCCTCCCTACAATGTAGATTACCAAGGCGCAACCAAGAAAAAATTGAAAATTCAAAATGATAAAATGACACCTGAAGAGTTTTATTCCTTTTTGTATCTCTTTTATCAAGAAAGCTTTATCAACTCAGCAGAAGGTGCCGCAATCTATGTTTGGCACGCAGATACAGAAGGTGAGAACTTTAGAAGAACGATGCGTGAAGCAGGTTGGAAATTGTCTCAATGTCTAATTTGGGCAAAGAACTCAATGGTTTTGGGCAGAAATGACTATCACTGGAAGCATGAGCCTTGTTTGTATGGATGGAAACCTGGAGCTGCTCACAATTGGTATTCTGATCGAAAACAAACCACCGTTCTTGAATTTGACAAGCCTATGAGAAATGAGGAGCATCCAACGATGAAGCCCATTCCATTGATCGCTTATCAAATCAAAAACAGCAGTAAACAGCGTGATGTTGTTGGTGATGTTTTCATTGGATCGGGAACCACTTTGATTGCTTCAGAACAAACTTGGAGAAATTGTCGTGGAGTGGAACTTGATCCTAAATATGTAGATGTTACCATCCAACGTTGGATAAAGTATATGAAGGATAATTCTTTGGATTTTGAAATCAAACTGAACGGAAAGAAAATCAATTCGGATTTCTTTTTGAGTGATCCTGAATAAGTCTGTCCTTTTCGTTCACTTTCCTTTTTGTCAAGTTTGTATCGATGGCAAAATCACTCATTAAATTCAAGGATGACACGCATTTTGATGCGATTAGAGCGCACTTTCTCGATCCTGACTTCTCTCTTTCTGATTTTGAAAGAGAGAAGTTCGAACGAATTAGAGCCTTGTTTTCGTTGCGTTTGAAAAATAAGTATTCACGTCAGCAAGCTATTAATCGATTGTTGGATGATAATCCAAAAATTAGTCAAGCTACTGCATATCGAGAGTATAAAATGATGACAGAGCTTTATGGAGAAATTGAAGAAGTGAACCGTGCGGCTGAGCGTTTATTTGATCGTGAAAATTATTACTTCTTGTATCAGCAGCTTCTTAAGGAAAGAAACTGGGAAGCAGCTGCAAAAGTGTATGAGAAGTATGTCAATACCTTTCCTGAAGAAGAGAAAGCTCCACTTCCTGAGCATGAATATCATTTGAAAATACCTGCAAGCGTAATGAAGATTTTCAAAGAGAAATTCTCCAAATCGGCTGTGATGGACTTCAACGCTACGGATGCTGAATTTGAAAACCTCAACAAATGAATCTAAGGCGTAAAACAATCAAGGATATTGAATTGAATCCTCCTCAAGCTGCAGCGGTGTGTGCAGTTGAGATTGAAAAGAAAAATAAGATTTTCCTGAAAATGGGTCGAGGAACTGGAAAATCAACGATTCATGGATACTTCATCAAAGAAGCCGTCAGCCAAATGCCTGGTAGTACTGGGTTGTTGGTTGGCCCTTCCTATAAACAACTGAAAAGCGTATTGCTGAAGTCTATTAAAACAGGATTGAGCTTTTTCGGAATTCTTCAAGATGTTCACTATGTGGTTGGTAGGCAAGGAAAAGGATTTGAAAAGCCAGTCGATTCACCCGACAACTGGCACGATGTTTTGCATTTTCATAATGGAACGGTTGTGCAGATGGTTTCAATGGATTTGGCAGATTCCGGGCGTGGTTTCAATGCTGATTGGGTTGTGGGTGATGAAGCGGCCTTGTTTGATTCCGTTCGTTATCAGGTCAATGTTGCAGCTGCCAATCGTGCGAAAAAAGAAATCTATTCTAACTCCTCATTGCTCAACGCTGAGATACTTTCATCGACGGTTCCTTTGACTAAGAAAGGGAGATGGTTTTCAGAGCGAGAAGCAATCTCGATGAAGCCTGAGAATAAAGCATCACACGCATATATTAAGGCGTCTACACATTGGAATTTGCATAACCTGAAAGATACCTATCTCAAGGAAGCGCTCGAAACATCTCCATCGCAAATGCACTACGATGCGGAATATGGAAACATCGACCCACCAGCGGTGCTCAATGCTTTCTATTCATTTTTTAACGAGGACCATCACACGTATGAGAAGCGTTACAACATCGACTACTTCTCTAAGATCAAGGAGTACGACTCGAGTCTTCATAACAACTGTAACCAGGATGAAGATTTAATCAGAGGAGTTCCCATTACTATTTCAGTCGATCCTGGCTCCAACATTAACTCTTTGACCGTATGGCAATACATTCATACACTTCATGAAGAAAGGACTTTGAAGGAGTTCTTTGTGACTAAACCGCATGATTATGATGACCTACTCGTCAATTTTGATGCTTACTATGAATCCCACAAAGCAACGAACAACACTGTCTATCTAAGACACGATGCTCAGGCTCACAAGGAGCGTGACGAAAATGACAAAACCATTGCTCATAGAATGGAAACCAAGTTGCGCCAGCTGGGTTGGAGGGTGATCAACGTTACCCAACGAACAAATAATCCACGACACGCGTTGAAGTATGTGCTAATCAATGAAATTCTAAAAGAAAGAGATCAGCGACTACCAAAGTGGCGCATCAACCGTCACAACTGCCCGAACTTGATCATCAGTATCTCAAATGCTGAAACAGAAGTAAAATCCAACTCAGAATACAATAAGGATAAATCATCTGAGCAAGATGCGAATATCCTGCCTCAGCACGCTACTCACCTGTCTGATACTGCAGATTACTACTTATACTGGAAGTATGCTGCAGTCCTTCAAGGGTCATCGACTGACTTCTCAATGCCGTTGAGATAGCCAATTCTTTCAAAAATATAGAATTTGAACCGTTTTCAATGCCACAAGCGCTGAGGCCTTTCATATATCGCTTTTTTGTAAAAACGGAAAGTGTAGATTTTCGTAAGGGCGTGGCGTGCCTTGCCTGCGCACTTTGAGAATGAAAACCGTTTTTTGAACCTCAACAAATTCAATATCAAATATGTAAGTTTTTGTTTTTGAGAAAACGCCAGTCAAATTGTTGTTAAAAAATCGTGTCCTTTCGATTTAATGGTGAAAAAATCAACTTTGAGATATGAAAAAAGAAATTTCTATCGATGAAGTTTTAAAAAGCATGGACGCGGTCGATGAGAACGGTCGACCCGTTTCTTTTGATTTGGAAGTGAGGACTTTTTCACGGCAAAATAAAACGGGTGGCAATATGAGATTCTATAACGGGGTTAGAAAGCCTGTTGCTAAAGTTTTTCAAAAAGCTAAAACTGATATAGAAAAGTTGTTCTCTCAAGAGAAAGAAAGAAAAAACCCATACCATTTTGCTAACCGAACTAGAAATATTGAGTTGGCAGATGGCTCAATTAAAAAAGTCAATTATCTGTTCATCATCAAGTTTAACGGAAAAAAAGTAGTGTACTAATGAGCATGAAAGAAGTAGCCCCAGGCGTGTATCTCGGGAAGCATAGTGTGGTCAAGTTTTCAAGTTTGTCTGATACTGGAGAGGCTCAACCTACTGAGATCACGCTGAAAACAGAAAATGCTGAAACTGCTGGTAAATTTAAAATTGCACCGTGGGGTGAATCGAATACTGAACCGCAAAACATTTTAAAACAAATTGGTGATATTGGCGTTGCGGGCCGTGGAATTTTGACGAATGTTTATGCGCATTATGGTACTGGGCTGAACTTGTATGAAGAAGATGAGCTGGGAAACAAGCAAAAAGTTGGCTATAAAAAGTATCCTGCTTTTGTGGAATTTGACAAAATCAATTACGCCAATCAAATCGCTTTAGAGTTCATTCATGACTTCGAGTGTTTTAGTATGGGGTTTGTTGAATTTGTGATCAGTCGTGATTTCAATCGCGTGAATCGAATGAAAAGACAACCTGCTTCTTTTTGTCGATTTGAAGTAATGAATGAAAAATCAGGTCGAATTCAGAATGTAGCAATCAATGCCAATTGGTCATCACCTGATCACAATTTCACACAAGTGGTTCCTTGTTTTTCTATGTATGATTACTTCGATGATATCAAGGCCTATTGCAAGAAAAAGAAAATATACAAGTTCATCATTCCATTTTTTGCGCCTCGACTTGGTGAGGTGTATTATAACAAGCCCTTTTGGACGGCACCGCTGAAAAATGGCTGGGCGGATGTGGTCTTGTCTGTTCCTGCTGTGAAAAATGCGATTGCAAAAAATCAAACGCATTTCAAATATCTCATTCACGTTTCTGAAAAATACTTTCAGATCAGCAACGGTACTGATAAACACAATGGTTATGTATGGGATAGTTTCAGTGCTAAAGAAAAAATCAAGAAAAAAAGAGAATTGATTGATGCGCTGGACGCTCACATGTCGGGTGTTGAAGCAGGCGGCCGAAGCTTGACCGTCCCAATGGTCCCGGGCATGGACGGCAAACCCGAAGAAACGATCAAAATCGTACCGATTGATGACAAACTAAAAGACGGTGCTTATCTCCCAGACGCCTCGGCTGCCAATACTGAGATTCTCTTTGCTTTGGGCGTTGATCCATCGATTGTCGGCGTTGGTATTCCGGGTAGTTCAAACTTGAGTGGCTCAGGAAGTGACAAGCGTGAAGCCTACACCATTTTGTGTGCAAACAAAACGGCTGACCGCACAATTTCAACTTTGCCCTTCTATTTCGTGCGCGATTGGAATGGCTGGGGCGATGATCTCGACTTTGGTTTTCCTAACGTGAATTTGACCACGTTGGACAAAAATAAAGATGGACAAGAAGAAATTCATAATTAATTGACCTATGGCACTTATCAAAGACATTCAAGAATTCAATAAATACGTTTCGGTCGCGTCCAATCTTTTGGATCAGAGTTTTTTGAAATACACCAAGATCGCTGAACGTGACCTGAAAAAACTGATTGGAAAAGAAAAGTTTGACGAAATCGAAGCGCTTGGTCCTGATGACGAAACGCGTGAATTGTTGGCTACGTATAGCGCTAACATGGGATTGAGTTATGGGATTCCTGCGATGACTTTGAATGTGACCAATTTTGGCGTTTTCACAACGGTGGTTTCTGAAGGCCAAACAGCACAATGGCATCAAATCAAGGACCTGAATCGTAATCTATTGAAATTCGCATTCAATGCTTTAGATGATGCCATACAACTGATTGGTGTAGAGCATATCGCGAAATTGGATGGTTTGTTCATCACTTCGGTTTCTCAGTTCGAGGAGTTTTATTCACTCAACGGTTCTGCGCAAACCTTCCTATCGTTGATCCCTTTTATGCGAGAATCGCAAGAACAATTTCTGCGCGCTACGCTTGGCGATTGTTATGACCATGATTTTAATGAAGAGCAGCTAAAAAAGATTCGGGGCGCGATTGCCAACTTTGCTGTAGCCAAAGCCGCCATCTCAGGTTCATTTAGCATTGAGTCAAACGGCTTCCTGCTTCGATTTGAGGTGCTGCCATGGGAGAAAGTCGAACAAGTGCAACAATCGAGATTGGAAAAGTTCCACCAAGACAGAATGGACATTGCCATGGGTTATTTGAATGGTGTTTTGGAGTTTCTGAAAGCACTTCCTTGTTATCAAGCACCCGAATCGGTTTCCGAAATCACACGCAAAAATTCGGGTCTCTTTCTTTAGAAATCGTGTCCTTTCTTTACAAATCTCTTTTTAGCAAATTTGAAATATGAAAATCAATACGCCTATAACTTCAATTTTCGAAACTGTAAATTATGAGGAAATCTCATACTGCAATACGGAGGAGTTTTCGGGTGGGCTGGTCGAAACAGAAATTTATTATTGTCCAATAAAATACATTGATTTCTTAAAGATACCAGGCATTTATGGTGGTTTTGAAGTTGCTGGAAAAGTGACTCAAAGAATCATTTGCAAACCGAATTATGGTTTCAAGAAAATGAAAGCTTTGCTGGACACGCCTGAATTCGATTCGGGCTTGGATGGCTCAATCGGTCGAAAGGATTCAAAGACAGATTTCGAATTGCAATTGCTGGGCGTACGCGCAAAGCTAATTGGCTTCTCAAGCCGAATGCGAAACATCCCTATGGTTTTCATAGTGAAAGACCGCAATGAGCGATTCTTCATCGTCGGAACGTTGATTTCACCTGCTTACATTTCATCGCTGAATTTTGTTTCTGGGAAGAAATATGAGGATGATGCGATTTGTACCTTGAAGCTTTCGACCGCCGCATCTATATACGAATATCAAAACGAAATTCCCGTATATGTACCACCAGTAGAAGGTGACTTTGATAGCGATTTTCACAGTGATTTTGATTAAAAAAATAGAATAAAATGGCAAAACCTCCACAATTAATACAGCAAGATTTAGAAGATATACAAGCGGATATCCCTCAATTTATCAAAACCGGTATTCCTGAAAATGTGAAGTCCGAAAAAATACGATCACTTGAAGAGCGAAACAATCAAGCGTTGCAGGATATTTTGGCTTTAATATTAGACTATAACGACAATTATAATTCTCCTATTCTAGGATTTTTTGATCCAAATTTAAATCCACCGGATGGAGATTACAGTTTAGGACAGTTATTCATTTTGGTTAATGCGAGTGATTACGAGCGATTGTCATTATGGATTTATACCGGTGTGGATGGCGATGAATGGGTTAATCTTAATGGTAATTGTTCCGGTACCGCTACTGTAATTTATGGGACAATTGAAAACCCTAACCTTAATCCAATTTCTGAAATAAAAGTCGGAGATTACTATGTGCATTCTAGTACAGGTACAGCCGAGGGGGATGTTGTTTCTATTTGGTTGTTTACAAATGCAGCTGTAGGTGACAAGTATATTAATCCTTTTGGCAGCAAAGGAGATCCAGGGCAATCGGGGCCTCCTGGAGCAAAAGGTGACAAAGGCGACAAAGGCGACAAGGGTGACAAAGGTGATAAGGGTGACAAAGGTGACAAAGGAACAAGTCCTACAATCGGATCAAACGGAAACTGGTGGGTTGGAACAGTAGATACAGGAGTGTTAGCAGGGGTAGGATATATTACTTTGTATGATTCAGACATTAGTGGATTACGCGATGGCACAAATAAAAATTTTACAACAGCAATTCCATTCAAGTCAGGGAGCTTGAAAGTGTGGTTCAATGGTCTTTTACTGACGAAAGGAAATAACAATGACTTCGTTGAATCTTCTAATGGTGCAGTAATTAATCGTGTTGTTACACCAAAAGACAAGTTAATTTTTGAATTTCAACCGGTATAAAAATGGGGTTAACTCAAATACAATCAAATTCTTCTTCGTTTCTTCAACCTTCGCTTGGAGAAGTTGTATCTGTAATTGTAGATCCGGGTTTAGACTGGATAAAAGTAGGTGGTAAAGTACATATACATAATGGAGGGATTTATAAGGTGATTAGCCTAGTTGGTTTTGTTTGCGAATTACAATTGGAAACCGCTACTACTCTAACGGGAGAAGTTGTTTTAGCAGATTTAATTCATCCAATTAATAATCAAGATTTGACCGCTACATTTTGGGGAGGAGATGGAAAAGAATGGTAATAAATATAAAAACATAAACAAATGGCAAAATTCACACCTTATGCTCTTTCAGCACTACCAACTAGTGGTATTGATGTCAATGGGCTATATTTTATAAAAGGAGCTTCTAGCGCATCTTTTAATATCTTCATCAGAAAAGGGGATAATTCAGATTGGGTTACATTAGGAACAGTTGATTCCGTTGATTCTGTAAATGGATTGACAGGAGGAGTTAAAGTTGATTTGGAATTTACAGCAGGAAAATTAAAAATATTAGCAACGGGTGCAGGAACTGCGGTATCGGTTACGGAGATTAATTTAGATGCTGCTTACCGTAAAATTGGGGTTAATATAGATTGGAGCGAAATAACAGGTATTCCAAACTTCGCATTAGACAGTGCAGTTGTCCATATCGCAGGAGCGGAAACTATAACAGGTGCTAAAACTTTCTCTACTAATGTAAGTATACCGTTAGTACCAACGGGAAATGCTCACTCTACTTCAAAGAAGTACGTAGATGATGCTGATGCAAACTTACAAACACAGATTACTAATATTAGCAACGCTATTGATGCAGGACTTAAAACGCCTGAACCCTTAGACTGTTCTACCAATCCGAATTACCCTGCTTCCGAAAAAGGAGATACTTACAAAGTAACGAACGCAGGTAAAGTGGGTGGGTCTTCTGGGGAGACGGTTGAAGTAGGCGATTTAATTATATGTACAGTAACAAACTCCGGTGGTACACAAGCCGCAGTAGGTGCTAACTTCTTTATCATGCAGTCTAATATAGACCAAGCTACTGAAACTGTACCGGGTTTTGCAAGAATAGCCACACAAGCGCAGACTGATTCAGGCACAGATGATTTAACTATCATTACACCTAAGAAGTTACAGAAAAAGATTACAGATAATAACACCTCTCAAGATACTGCAAGTAATGGGAAGTATGTACGTTATGATGCTTCACAAACATTAAGTACAGCCAACAAAACTACTGCAAGAACAAACATTGGTGCAGCTGATGATGCAGTAGTAGTAAAAACAACTGGTAACCAATCAATAGCGGGAACTAAAACATTTACAACAATCCCTGTTTTACCAAACTCAAACCCAACCACCGACAACCAATCAGTAAGAAAGAAATACGTAGATGACACTATTGCTAGCGCAGTAGCGTGGGGAGGAACTAACGGAAAAGAATGGTAATATGGCACAGAAATTCACACCTTATGCTTTAACAGCACTACCCTCAATAGCAGGTAGAGATGTAAACGGTATTTATTTTATTAGGACACCTAATGGGATGAAAGTTTACGCTATTGCAAATAATCTAAATAGAACACCCGTCGAACTACAAGTGGATGGGTATGTCGATTTAACTAATAGTCAAACGATTTACGGTACAAAGACCTTTAGGGATGCTGTAACGTTGTACACAGCTAGTTTTTTTGAAACTGCAAATTCAAATGAGTTAAAATTAACTTTACAAAAACTTGGAGCTGGAAGTGGTAATGCTGCTGGTCTATATGCAGTGCATGATAATAAAAGGTTTCTCTTAGATATGCAAGATTTAGATATGGCAAATAGTACAACTTTAAAAATAGTACCCTTGAATGGTACAACCCAAAATACGACTGAATTAGGTTGGAAACGGATATACCCATTCAATTCAGCAGTTACACTAACATCAGGGTCTAATTATAGCATAAATATAGTATCAAATATTGATGGTTGGGATTTCAATGAATCGGTACATTTAAAATCATACGGTAATTGGGATATTACATGGTTTGCCGGAAGTGTGTACCGCTCTTTGAAGAGCGAGTACAGTTGGGATTCCGGAAATGCGCTGAAAGCGTTAGAATTAGGTGTAAGTACATTAGGAATTTTCCTTAGAGGAGGAAATAAAGGAAGAACAATTACGATCCCGTTTAATGCTAATTTAATATTTTGGTGATATGCTTTTAGAGATAGTTTTAGGCGATTTTGATAAGTTACTAACGCAGATTTACGTCGTTTTTTTAGCATGGCTAATTGTGATTTTAGCAATAGGAATTGATTTGTACTTTGGAATCAAAAAAAGTAAGCAAACAGGGCTTTACGTTCACAGTTACGGACTTCGACAAACGAGCAAAAAAACAGTTCAATACTTATCTTTTATGTTCTTTTTCTTCTTCATAGACGTTCTGAATCCGTTTTGGGTTTATTTTGATTATCAGTCTATGCCATTATTATCAATTTTCGGAGCAATCGTTTTGACTTATACAGAATATAAGAGCGTACGTGAAAAATCGGATGAAAAATTCAGAAATGATTTCGACGGAAACGCAAAAGAACTTTACAAACTACTGAAAGAAAACAAGGATTTTTTAAAAGAATTAGATAAACGAAAAACAAAAGAAAATGGAAGCGATTTATAAAATTTTAGAAGCAAATCCGATACTCACATTGCTATTCGGGTTCATCTTAGCCGTTTTAGCAATGATACTTTTTCGAGAAGAAATCAAAGCTTACATTAAAAAGAAATACAATTTGCTTTCAGAGGAAGAGGTTATCGTGGAATTGCAGAGGTATCAAAACGACGCTGAGGTTTTGAAAATAAGCAAATTAATTTTCAAGAAATGAAAGCAAAACTAAACATCACCGATTTTCAACGAGCTGCTAAAGAATTAAATTGTGAGGTGGCCGCTATTCGTGCAGTTGCTTCAGTGGAATCATTGGCTGGCGGTTTTCTTCCAGATGGCCGACCAAAGATTTTGTTTGAACGCCATGTTTTTCATAAAAGAACCAACGGTATTCATTCAGCAAATCACCCTTCAATTTCAAATAAAGTTGCAGGTGGTTATGGACGGCCAGGAGAGAATCAGCATGATCGTTTGGCGGTTGCAGCTGAACTGAATCGAACGGCAGCATTGGAATCTGCAAGTTGGGGAATGTTCCAAATTATGGGCTACCATTGGAAAGAACTGGGCTATAAATCACTGCAAGAATTTATCAATGCGATGTATGAAAGCGAAGCAAAGCAGTTGGATGCCTTCGTTCGGTTTATAAAAGTGAACAAGCTGGATGGGCTGTTGAGACAAAAGAAGTGGGCAGATTTCGCTCGTAGGTACAATGGTCCTGCTTATGCGAAAAACAAATATGATGTAAAGATGGCTGAGGCTTATAAGAAATATTCCCGATGAAAAATTTAATCGAAAAATTAACCTTTCAGTATCATTCGCTGGACGATGCAAGTCAAGTCATTGTCGACATTATCGTTTTGGTTGGAATCTCATTGTTCCTCTCTTTACTATTCGTTTTAATCACTAATTTAATAGCCACATTATGAAACCTTATTTAACTCTAATTCGGAAATCAACTTTAATCCTCTCTATTTCAGTCATTTTCTTTTTAATCCACAGTTGCAAAACGACCGAGTACATTACGAAGATTGAAACGAAAATTGACACTATTAAAATAGAGAAAACAATAATCGATACAGTGTTTCACGAAAAGAAAATTGAAGTGACAAAAGAAGTAAAATCAAATGTTTTCTTGCCTTGCCCAGATAAAGACCAAAAAGGTATTTCGGGAGAAAATAAATCAGGCGATAACCACGCAAAATGGGAGTATGATGAAGAAAAAGGCGGTTACAATGTTGAATTGTACTGTGCTGAACAAATCAATCGATTAGATTCGATTAATCGAGTTTTGACAATTGAAAATAACGCTTACAAATCTTCATTATCAACAACTGATTCGAAAAAAGAAACAGTCAAAGATGATACAAGCTTGTGGACTAAGATAATGAAGGAAATCTGGAAGGTATTATTCTTCATCGTTTTGGTCCTTTGGCTTTTTGGCATTACCCCCATGTTTATACTTAAAAAGGTTTTGAGATGATTTTCAGGAAAAAAGATAAAACGATCAACTTCAACATTCCAACCACTTGGAATGAGCTGAATCCTTGGCAGCGAAATAACATTGCAAGTTTGGTTTATCGTTCCAAGAACGGTGATACAGGCATTTTTTTTGCTGTTATTTATTATCTTTTTGTTTCTCAACCTTGGTGGACTTGGAAAGGATTCAAAGAAAATAGACGTTTTCTCTATTTCACCCAGCAAGTGCCTATTCGTCAATATATGCAATATGCTGACTTCATTTTCAAGGATTTGAATTTGACTAAATTCCCTCGTTACGTAAAGATCAAGGATCAGAAATTCTACGGGCCTGCAGATAGGCTTGCAAATTTGACTATGGAAGAACTCGCAATCACGTATCAGTTTTACTTCAACTGGATTGTCAACAAATCAGACATTGATCTCGATCGGTTGATTGTGGCGCTGTATCGTCCGTATAGCAAGAAAACAATCGGTGACGTGCGAGAAGCGTTCAGCGAACACACGATGAATGAGCGGTCTGGCATCTTACCAAAAATCAAAGTTGAACAGAAAATTGCCATTGGATTTGCGTATAAATCCAGCACAGAATTGATATTCTCCCGGTACAAGGAATTGTTTCCACCGCCAAAATCTTCGAAGAAAAAAGAAGACGCGAAACCGAAATTCAGTTCGTTCGTACCCATGATGCGAATGATGGCGATGGGCGAAGATAAACCGCTCGGAGATTACGAGAAAGTAAGAAAAACAAACGTGAATATGTTTTTTGATATCGCCCAGGAAACGGTGCGATTAGAGAGAAAGCGTCAATTGGAATTAGCTAAACTAAAAAGAAAGTAATGAATCAAAAAGCGTACTTTAAAAGAGTCAAAGATTACCTCGAAGCCCTTGTTGAAGACACGGATGAGATAGCGGAATTTGTCGGAACCTCAGAAAGTGAGTTGATGACCAAATTGCAAACGATCACGGATGCCAGTAAGCCTTTGCTTATTTTCTTTGGATATGAAGGAAACTTGGAAGGTCAAAAACAACGGACATTTGGACCGCGTACGATTTCATTTTCGATTGTTTATCCCATCACAGATCAAAACAACTATGCGCTACAATATCAACGAATCAACGATGCTGAGTCGATTGGTTTGGAAGTTTTAGCGCGTATAAATTATGACAGTACGCTGGAAGGTGCTGTGGATTGGTTGTATAATTCCTTCGAAAAAGATTCCTGCAAGTTTCATGAAATTACCTACAAAACGCCGATTGGATTGGTAGGCCATGAATTCTTTTTTGATCTGAAGTTTAATAACGCCCTGACTCCTACTCCATCGTTTTGGAAGGATCGGGATTTTTGCAACTCGTGAGTTTTAGTTATAATATCATACGGAAGTGTTTTAACAATCTGTTAAAGTTGTGTATAAAATGATATAAATGTTCGGACAAAAGTTTATATTTGTTCATCAAACATCACTTAATAACAACTAAAAACACATATGATGAAAAAGAAAATCATTAAAAAAACGACTTTTCTTTTACCTAATAATGGCTTTTGCATTGGATTAGGATCAGTACTGAATTTAGCTGGAAATTACTTTGAATACAACTATTCAAATTCGGCAAATGATGCTGATAGAAAAGCAATTGAATCCGATTGGGAAAATATTGGAGAAGACATCAAAATTGCTAAAATGAACCTCGAAAAAGAGCTTGAGGATGATTTGTGTTTAATTCCTTGATTTTTTAAATGGACAACTCTTCTGAAACTAAAAAAGCTGAATTAATTACTCTTGAGCATGAGTTAAAAGCGGCAAATCCTAAAATATTTGATGGGATTAATACTAAGAAAAAAAATGAAATTCTAAAAAGCGTGTCATACGCTTTAATACAAGAGAAATCTCACTCAGGGCCTTTACCTGACGCAGAAAGCCTTATTCAATATAACTCAGTGATTCCTGATGGTGCCGATAGAATTATGAAAATGGCTGAGAAGCAGCAAGATCATAGAATTAGAATAGAAACTAAACTAGTTTCAAGTCAATCAAAACAAAGCTTTTTAGGGCAATTATTTGGTTTGATTATAGGTTTATTTGGAATCGGTTGTGGAACATTTCTAGCTTATTCTGGAGAAACAACAGTAGGAGGTATAATTGCTGGAGGAACAGTCGTGAGTTTAGTGTCTGTCTTTGTTATTGGAAAAAGAAGACAATCTAAAGAATAAATCTTCTCATTCCATGCCTTATCATAAGCTCCCAATCAAGGGGGCTTTTTTTATCTCTAATTTGCTCATTCTATTTTCTTAACTATATTTGAGCAAACTAAAAATTAAAAACTATGAAAAAATTATTTTTACTACTAATGATCTGTACAGGAATGGCTTCGTCAGCACAAGAGTTTACAGAGCCTAAATATGTCTATGCTGAAATACTGGGAATGGAAAGATTCCTAAGTAAAAAGGTAGCTATTACCATTGACTATGGCCAGATCGAAAGTATTTGGCAAGATGCACGTTTAAGAACAGAAGATGGGAAGGTGCGAGTATTTAATTCAATGGTAGATGCTATGAACTTTATGGGCGCAATGGGTTGGGAATTTCAACAGGCTTACGTTATAACTGTGGGAAATCAAAACGTGTATCATTGGCTTTTAAAGAAAGAATATTCACAAATGCCAAATGATTATAAAGACAGCTTAAAAGAAATATTTGTAACTAAGAAAAAATAAAAAATAATTAATTCAAAATAACCGATAAAAAGGGAGCTCACACGCTCCCTTTTTTTATTTCTCCGATTGGCTTCATCCCATTTTCAGTTTCTATAAAAATAGTCTTTTTATCATCTTCTTTCGTTGGAACAAAAAGCTCACGAATATCAATATCCAAGGCTTGAGCTATTTTTAATAATGTTTCAGCAGTTGGATTGCCATTTATCATTCTATTTAGTCCAACTTGGGTAATTCCAATTTTCTCAGCTAACTCTATTTGAGTAACTCCCTTCTCTTTTAATATCTCTTTTATTCGTAGCATTTATTAATGTTCTGACGCAAATATAATCTTAAAAACATATTAACTAAAAATAATTATACAAAAAAGTAGTAAAATATTTGCTAATATAATTTTTAAGTATAATATTTGCGCTATAATTATAATTTATAAAACATAATACTATGAAATCAATCCAATTTATTTACGAAGACACCGAAATTCATTTTTTGGTCAATCCAGATCAGGACCATGTCATGGTCAATGCAACAGAAATGGCAAAAGTTTTTGGACGTAGAACCAAAGATTTTCTGAAAACAGATGAAACTAAATCTTTCATTGAAGTAGCTAATCGGGCTCTAAATGGAGCCCAAATAATTCAAGATCGAGGTCGAAATGGGATATACTTTGACCGATTCGTCGGTTGCTTTAAAAGCCAAAAAACAATATCATGAATAAATCAAACGACTTACGCGAATCCATAGAGCTATGGCTCGAAAAAATTGTGAACCAAGTAAATCAAGAATTATGAAAAACTACAAAGACCGAATCAAGGACCTAATAAGTAAGGTATACGCCCCATCAGATGTAACCAACTACGATGTGAAGATGACAACTACAGAAGTTTACGCCAATCTTTGCACCATCATTCCTGCCAATGCTTTTGACGAGTTTGATGTGGTTGAAATTTTAGAGGAACTGAACTTCTTTCCGGGTTACGAACAAAAAACGCTGACCATTGAAAAAGAAAATGGTGAGAAAGAAACAAAAGTATTTGACGACCTGGTTTATTTCTGGTACATGAAAAAAATAGCTTAAATTTGTGAGTATGAATATGATTGACTACTTCGTAGAACTGCACCATAGAGAAGCTGAGGCTAAAGAGAAGCTTCAAAAAATTAGAAACGCAATCCACGCAGGACAAGAAATCTGTGAACACGACTATATCCGAAAAGGAAATGACAGTCACTATGACTATTTTGTTTGTAAAATTTGTAGCCACCAAAATAAAGTGTGATGAATATATCAGTAAAAGACAACATAGCTGCTGAAAGAGCTATTGGACAGAAGTACGCAAAACTATTACGCAATAGTGTGAGATCACAATTGTCAGTTTTAAATAAAAAGACTGGAAAAACTTCACGCCCTGGTTATCGTGTTAGACTTCGATCGTATCAATTGCAATCAATAAGTGTCGTCACTCAGAAAAGTGCATTTGTCAATCACTTTGGTGCTGACACGGTAAGAAAAGCACATACTTTTAAATCTAAGAAAGAAAGGGTTTTTCAACGAAAAGAGCACCCTTTTAAATTAAATCCAAAAATTAAAACCCTTGAAATACCTGCGAGTATAATTAATGGTTTAGCGGATGAAATTGCTGACTTAAGAGGAAGAGAAGTATTGGTAGAGGCTACTAAGGCATTAGATATAAATGAAAATAAGTAAAATTGTATAACACTAAAAACTAAGATTATGGGAATTATAATTTGGGGTCTAGTTGGATTCTTTATTTTGGGTTTATTTTTTAAAAAACGTGGTCAAAAATGGTTTTAATTTTTCACGATAAACATCTATTTTTTTTATATAAGCTACTCAATTGAGTAGCTTTTTTTATGTCCTTCCTTTTCCTCCTTCCTGTTTTTAACTTGCCTTAAAATTCATTCCAAATGGCAGGCAAAGGAGTCAATCGTTCTATTAGATTATTTGTTAATGGCAAAGAAGTTGAACACTCGGTCAATAATGTTCGTAAAACAATGAACAATCTTCGTAGAGAAATCAATGCGACTACAAAAGGATCTGAAGAGTATGTGAGAAAATCAGCTGAGTTGAGAAAAGTCACGAAGTATTTCGAGGAAATGAAGCGTGAAATTTCAGGGCTACCTACTTTTTTTGATAAACTATCAGAAAAATCAAAAGGCATTGTAGCAATTTTTGGAGTTGGCTTTGGGCTTGATCGTATGGCTTCAGGAGTCCGAAAACTCATCGACCTTTCCGCTGAATTAGCAGACAAACAAGCTGATGTGAGAAAAACCACCGGGATGACCAAAGAAGAAGTTCGAGGTCTGACGCAAGAACTGGATAAATTAGAAACCCGAACCTCACGGACTGACTTGCTTTCCATCGCTGAAGAAGGCGGTCGAATCGGAATTGCCAAAGAAGAAATCGGAGAATTCACAGAAGCAATGAACAAAGCCAACGTAGCTTTGGGAGACACATTTGGTTCGGCTTCTGAAGTAGCTTCTGTGTTGGGGAAACTTCGTTTTCTATACAAAGAAACCGCCGAAATGGGTGTTTCTGATGCTTACAACAAAATAGGTTCAGCGCTCAACGAATTGGGTGCAAACGGTGTAGCTTCAGAACAAAACATCGCAGCCTTTGCCACCCGTGTGGGTGCTTTGCCTAACGCTTTTAAACCCAGTATTGCCGCCTCCATGGCTTTGGGCGCATCCTTCGAAGAGTCCGGGGTGGATGCTGAAGTTGCAGGGCGCTCTTATGGTATTTTGGTGCAAACGGCTGCCAACAATACAGCCGCTTTTGCCAAGCAAATGAATCTAACGAAAGCCGAAATCGAAGCGATGATCAATGATGATCCAGTTGAATTCTTTTTGAAATTCACCGAATCTTTCAAAGGTATGGATCGAAGCGGTGTGCAGATGGCAAAAACGCTCAAAGATTTGGGAATTTCTGCAGATGGAGTAAACAAGATCATTGGTGCAGCTGCCAACAACAATGACCGTTTCCGTGAAAGCATTGCGCTTTCCAATCAAGCCATGGAAGAAGGCACATCGCTAACCGACGAATACAATGTGAAAAATGAAAACTTAGCTGCTACCATCGAGAAAATTAATAAAACATTTATCGAGTGGATTGATTCGGATACGGTACAGGACTTTATAGAAGGTTTGGTGGAGTGGTTTGGCGCGCTCATCGGTTCCATTGACCGAACAGACGAAGAATTGAACGGCTGGCAACGGACTCTAAATTTTGCTACCAAAGTTATAGGTTCTATGATTGTAGTGATGATTTCTTATAAAACCATTTCTTGGGTTTTAGTCAATGCTACAAGAGAAAACATAAAACAAACATTGCTCTATCAAGGCGTTTTGAAAGGAAAAACAGCTGTAATGAAATTAAGCCAAATAGCAATGATGACTTATGGAGTAATTACAAAAGTATTGACTGGTCAAATGAGAGCAGCAAGATATGAAGCGATTTGGTTAGGTCATGCAATCAAAGCTTTGCCTTGGGGGATGATAATATCAGCTGGTGCAGCTGTTATATCTTACTTCACTCTTTTTAACTCCAAAGCTAAAGAAGCCGCTGAATCACAGAAAGAATTCAGTCAATCCATTAGAGAGGCTCATAAAACGGCTACTGAAGAAACAGGAAAGTCTATTGCGAAAATTGACCGTTTGATCAATGTGATTAAGGATCAGAATGCAAGTCTGGAGAATCAAAAAAAGGCATACAATGAGCTGATAAGAATTGCACCTGAATTCAATGGATTACTTTTGGATGAAAAATTCAATATTGAAGAATTAACCCGAGTTTACAAGGCTTATGTCCTTCAATTGCAAAATGTAGCTCGAGCAAAAGCAACGAAACAGATTCATGATGATACGCAAACAGATGCAGAAAAAGGCCGTTCAGAAATCTACCAAATTGAACGTGATATTGCAGACGCAAAAGCTGAACTTCAAAAATTAAAAGATGAAGGCAAAGCTACTAGAACCACTTCAGTTGTTTCGAAAACAGGGAATCTTTCTTATTTTGAAGAAAACACTCAAGAAGCTTCCAAACTCATAAGTGAAATTTATACTTTAGAAAAAGCGCTCTCTAATTTGAGTGAAACTCAGCTGAATTTAGATAAAAGGGCTACTAATTCATCTGACTACTTAGATTCAAATCGCCAAAGAATTCAAAGTGAAATAGACTTACAACAAGCAATTATTGATGGTTATTCAGGGAAAGGAAAAGCGTTTGAAGGATTTGTAAATACGGCAAAAGTTCAATTGAAATATTTAAATGCTGAAATGAAAGCTTTAGGATTTGACTTTTCAACGACTGACGATTCCAGTCCTAACAATTCTCCAAGCAGCCCAGACAAGAAGAAAGAAGATCCTGAACCGGAACGTCGACGGAAAATTGCTGAAGAGCTTTTAAAAATAGAAATTGCCAAAAATCGAAAAATCAGGGATGAGAAGCTGAGAAATCGTGAGGAAGAAATAGCACTCATGGAGGATGGTTTTGACAAAGAATGGGCAAAATTAGGAGTAGAGCACGAAAAACGTTTAAATAAATTATCCGATGAAAAAGAGGATTTACTCAACCTGCAAAAAGAATACGAACGCAGGGCTGAAGAAGAGCGTGCAAAAGGAAATAAAGCAGGCCAAGATGGATTTAAAAAGCAAGCAGATGAAATAAAATCGATTGTTAAAATTAAAGAAGAGGAACTTCTTTTAATCGATAAAACCTTCATGCTTAAATATCAAACGTTGAAGCATGAGTTTGATAAAAAATCGGTTGAAGACAAGCAGAAAACCTATGAGCGTGAGCTTCGAAACCTTGAAACATTTCATCTCAATCAACTTCAATCCATCACGGATTTAGAATCGGCCAAAGAGGTTTTAAGAAATGAATACGGATTTGATGATAAGCAATTAGATAAATTAAAGAATTTAGAAGACGCTAAAAAAGCCATCACGCTTGAGCAATCAAAAATCACGGCTGAGAAGCAAATAGAAATGTTTACTTCTCAAATTAGTGAATTTGAACGATTAGTCAATGAAGAGCTTGCAAACCGAGTGAATTTCGGGCAAGCTTTAATGTCCGATGAAGACTTAGAAAATCTTATTGAGAAACTTGAAATCGCAAAGAATGCATTAGCGAAAGTAATGACCCCGGAGGAAAAAGAAGCAGCCGACGAAGAGAAAAAGCTGATGGGATTCATTGATATATTAGGGTTCTCGGGTGATCAATGGGAGGAAGCATTCAGTAATTTGGATAAAATGTCTGGGAAATTGGCATTGGTTCAAATGGGGGTTCAAGCTTTATCGAATGCCTGGAGTCAATATCACGCGATTCAGCAACGCAATATGCAACGTGATTTGGATGCCTTCACAGCTTCTACGAATCGCAAAAAAGATGAATTAAAAAAGCAGTTAGACGAAGGCTATATTTCAGAAGCAACCTACAACGCTAAAGTTGCTAAAATGGACGCTGAACTTGAGAAAAAGCGCGCCGAAATGGAGTACGAATCTGCGATGTCTGAATGGAAAGCCAGTCTTTTGGAGGGCGCGGTAAATACAGCTGTTGGAATCACTGCATCTTTAAAATTGCCTTGGCCTAAAAACTTAATTATGGCAGGAATCGTTGGGAGCATGGGGGCAATACAACTGGGAATGATAGCTGCCAATAAACCATCCAAACCCAAAGGGTATTTCGATGGCGGTGAATCGGGCGGTTCGGGTAACTATGATGAATACGGTCGCGAATTAGCCGACGGACCTCTACACGCGCGTGAATATGTTATTCCTGAATACTTAAGACGTGATCCTGTAATCGCCAGAATGGAGGAATTTATCGAAGCACGTAGAAGAGGAATGCGCCCCGATAATCCCAATCCTCAAGCTGGTTATGCGGATGGAGGCGTAGCCCGTCCTGCTACAGGAATTTCAAGCCCGGATGATTCAAGTACTGCCATTCCTGCTGAGTTAATCTCAACCTTAATCCGTTTGAATGAAAATTTAGAGAATTTGCAAGAAAACCCAATCGAAGCACGACTGTCAAGGAATTTAGGTGTTGCAAAAATGCTCCATGATGATATTGAAGACTATAAAAATCACAGAAACAAAAACAAAAGATAATGAGTTTAACGATTAACCCAGAATTTTATCTCGTTCGCCATCAAAAAGGAGTTGTTCCCATGATGAACTTACAAATTTCGGTAAGTTATGACGGTACATGGTACTTGCACAATGACCCGTCGATGATTTTTGTTATGGACGGCGAAAATGTTCCTGAAATTCAAAGCAGCGGAACCGAGAGCGTTTACATTCGACTAACAAATCAAATAAACAGCTGGGATGAAGGCTTGTATGAATTAAAGTTGAAAGCTTTTAATTTCGATAGTACGGAAGAAAAAGTACTTACTATTTACTTAATTCTCACGGAATCGGACGAGGATGTCATTATTCCTAAAAAGTTGATTTTTGAAAGTATTCGAAACGTAGTTAATTCTGAACCGCAAAAGATATTCATCGCCACGGCTGATTCAAATGTTGTGGTCCAACTGCCTGAATTTTTACAGCTTGTAGATCACACTCTAATTGGCGGAGGACACATTGTAATCGTGAAGCCTGTAATGCACAGCCTTACTCCTCTATCCTATTATTCGGATGATATTTTAATTGATTTACCCTCAGAAATTCATCAAAAAAAGGTTCGAGTAAATTATAAAATTAACGCAGGCTATGATGAATCGTATTCAAAATCAGTGCATTTTACGCGGGATAATGATGAGCTGCTTTTTTATCAAACGACGACTGAAAAGTCTTTCTTAAAACTCATTGCAATTGTAAAGTCCTTCAAAACAACGGGGGAGTTACATCAGGAGATAGAGTTAGATTTGGATTTGCCTTTTGTTAACTATCGAGCAAAATTAAATTTAGGTTTAGAGTTGGAAGGTTACTTTGAAAAAGCACCCAATTCGCAGGTTTTCACGAATTATCTCAAGGGAGTTTATCCTCCTATGCAAGTTGACATGGTGGCCATTGAGATAAAGAATGATGATTACTCCATCTTGAACCAAAGTTTAATTGAGAAACAAATCTTTCTATGTGGTAGAATTCCTGTTTCTGCATTGGGAAATAAGGCGTTTTGGCTTAATTTTAGACCTTCTGTTATGCGATTTGTGAGCAATCAATCCATAATTTCTTTATCAATTTTCAAACCCTCGAATACGCCGATTAAAAATATAATTGTATATAAAAATGGCGAATTCTTGAGAAACATAACACCTGTTTCGCAAACTTTTGGGTTGATGAATGCGTATTATGCTACTGCTAATTTAGCTTTAAGCAACTTGAATTTAGAAGCGGGCGATGAATTGAGTTTTCAGTACGAAAACATTTATCCTCATCGTAAATTCTTAATTCGTCCGAATCCTAAAAATTCGTTTCTTGTCGTTTATGAAACAATTTGGAAAACAATGGAAATCATAGAGTTTACCGGGGCTATTAAATTTGATGTCGAATACGAGCATGATATTTTTGAATATTCAAAAAATTATGTTTTGCATTCTGAAAAAGTAAGATCGACTAATCCGCAAAAAGTGATCATAAATACAGGTTGGATTCAGAAAAATGAGGTCTATTTAATCAATGAGTTAATCAGTTCTAACCAGGCAATTTTACATTCAAGCCCTAAACTTGTTACGCCTGACATTGCATATTCTGACGAACAAGAAGGGATGATTTCCTTAGTGCCTATTCAGAGCAAAATGACGAATTACGACAGTGATGAGGAAAGATATCAATTCGATGTTGAATTTTTAATTAACAAAAAATATGAAGACCCAATTTATTCACGATGATTTCGTGTTAGATGTCAGTCACTTAGAATTGAGCTGGCAGGAGGAAAACACATGGTTTAAGGATGAGTTTTTTATGATATCCTCTTTTCCTTTTGAAATAAGCTATGAGGAAAACGCATACTTAGAGCGATTTAGACACGTGAACTTAACCACCTCAGATTCTCTATTCAAAGGGAAATTAGAGAAAGACGGGCGTTTGGAATTTGCGACTTTAGAAATTGAAGAAGCTGCTGAAAAATTGAGAATTACGATCAGATATGGAATCGAAGCATTGCCAAATTGGACTAAGATGTTATCTGAATTGAATTTAGAAATTATTTTAGAGAATGGTGGAGATATGACTCAACACGCCAATTCAATTATAAATCAAACCTGGCCCGCTGTTAATTATAACTTTCCAGCGATTCATTCTGAATTTTACAAAGACACTGCGATGTTCGAGGATTTTGAAGGTGTTATTAATCTGCGCAAAACCGGACAATTTATAACAAACATTATCGATGGGTCTTCCACGAAAAATAGGAATATAGTGTATCCTATGCCTTATCACCTTTACGTCCTTAAAATGGCGGTTGAGGATTCTGGACACACTTTGCATGGTGATATTTTATCGGACCCTGATTTAATAGATGCAGTTATTGTGCCAGGCAAGAAAATTGTAGAATTTGAGGGTATCCCAAAACCTATTGAATGGAATATTGGTATTGGAGATAAAATATATGACAGCGGATTTCCAGTGTATGTGGGGTTTTGGCACTCTGATTTAGAAGTTAATTTTCGTGGTTCATTTCATTTAACCGGAACGATTAATAATGAAACAAAGAATTTCAAAATTAAATTGAATGGTAACCTCATCTTTACTTACACTTCAGGGATGCCTCTTAATTTCAATGTTTGGTTTCAAACAAGTTTAGAAACGAATTCTTTGACAATAGATGTCGTTTCAGAAGGGATAACTAATTCTGAATCAAATGCCGTTATGATGGTTTTGAAAACGCTTTTTCTAAAAGATGAAGATGGAGAAATGCTTCCCTTCTTTGCTAATTTCTCCAATGTACATTTAGCGGATAAATTGCCTCAGATGACAGTGGGTGATTTCATTAAATTTCATAAAAGATTAAAAAATTACGATTTTGATTTAAGGAATGGAAATCAAATTTGGATGAACTTAATCCAAAATGAAGTAGTGAATTCGGAGGTTGTAGACATTTCGGAATGGGACATAAAACGTCCTACACGAAGATTTGACCCTGATAAGTCTTTTGTTTTGCAATACGAAGACGAGTTCGAGGAATTTCCATTCACGAAAGTTTTTGCGGATAAAAATGAATTTAAAATTGATGTTTTTGAAAAACACGAAAACACTGAAGAAATCAGTATAAATGGGATTCCTTTGCCTATTCAATCGAAAGACGGAATTAAAACAGCTGTTCAGCTCAGCGATGATGAATCGAAGTTGATGATTACGAAATATAACGGTTTGACAAACAACCAGAACTTTGCGCAAGAAATGCCAGGTTTAGACTGCTACCAACTTTATTTTAACTTTTGGCAAAAATGGTTGAACTTTATGATTCACGCGGTGCGTTTCGTTTGGACCATTAAATCCGATCCAAACTCACTTATGAAAATTAAGCGAAAAAGCAAGTTGCACGCGTTTAACACCCTTCTTTTCGTGTTTAAAATCCAGCGATCCCGTCGAAGAAATGTAGAGGAAATTGAAATTGAAGCGCTATCGACTAAAGTTTAAAATTCAAAGTCAATTGTTCTCAATTCTTCATCTGCTTTTTCGTTACGAGAAATATATGATTCTGTGACACGGATATCGTAATGCCGCGCCTGATCTCTTACTTTTTTAGCAGGGACACCCATCAGTAGCAGGTTGGTGATCCCTGTGTCTTTTAGGCTGTAAAATTGATATTTTGAATCCAAATTCATTTTCCTTCTCATCTCGGCCCATTCGTCCGATATTTTTTTAGGTTGCAACTGCTTTTCTCCTGGTAGATAATTGTTCTCCGAAAATAAGTAAAATGAATTGTTTGATCCATCAATATGGTTTCTGAGTAACGGCATTAACTTTTTTGTAATTGTGACCGTCCCATCTCGTCCATTTTTAGAAGCATCGCCCGGAACGAAAATAGTTCCTTCTTTAATATTTACGTGCTTTACAAGTAGTTTTGTTAGCTCTGTTCGTCTCACAAAACAGAAATAAGTAGTCAGACATAAAGTCAAGTAAGCCTTTGATTTAAGTGAGCAATAATTTATTATATCATCTCTCAGCCAGTGTGGAAGTACTTCTCTTTTCTTCTTATTTACCTTTCGTTTAGATATTTTGAAAACAGGGTTCTGCGGAATATACTTCCTGTCTTCCATAAAAACGCCAATTAAATTCAAAAATCCTAAGTAGTTATTATGCGTTCTTGCTGAACGTTTTCTCTCAAAGTAAATATGATCTAAAAAAGTTACTACAAAATCACGTGTAAACTCTACGGAAAGCATGTTTTCCATGTTATTTTTTAGCATATATTCTTTGATGTTATTTAAGTAAGAAGTGTAAGCACGTAAGGAATCTGGGCGAATAAGTTTGTCTTTTAATTTACGCTCACTTTGTTTACTGAATTGATTCAAAGTATCTAAGAATAACCGGTATTCATTTTTAGTGTTAACATCGTAAAATGGAGACCAGCCCGCTTTTAAATCGTTATTAATATTTAAACAAATCTGTTTCGCTAATCGCTCCCTATCTTTCTTAGAATTGAGTTTGGGAACCCTTTTCCTGAACCTTTTCATCTCCTCCTTACCTGGCACTTTGCAGTAATACACGACGCGCCAATCGGACCCATTCGTCTGCTTCAGTTCTGCAGGAATGTAATCGACGAATACCCTTTTTTCACTTGATTTTGTGTTTTTGAAATTTGCCATTTTTTTATTTAGGGAAATGCTATTTCATTGCCCCAAAAATGACCCGAATTTTTTACGCAAAACGCCCAAAGTCTACTGATAGTAAGCCTTTGAGCGTTATTAGTAGCGAGAACAGGA
>Ga0172382_10001575_pt1 | contig 40592 bp, 29 predicted proteins | sample Leawel138RmetaG_FD_122245 | JGI IMG/M metagenome (GOLD analysis project Ga0172382, IMG submission 122245) | Leachate microbial communities from a municipal landfill in Southern Ontario, Canada - Leachate well 138R metaG | ecosystem: Engineered > Solid waste > Landfill > Unclassified | place... | reverse complement strand
GTATGTGGTGTCTACTCACTCTGGTACTACGGCGCATACACCTTCTACTTAACAATCGGGCACTCTGAGAACTCACCCTTCTGCATAGCAAGCATCTCCGAAGGGTTTAACAGGCTCAGAGTAAGGGAACAAAAGGCTTGAACCTTTTGTTAACAGCCCCCCATTCCGTCTTTGCGAGCTGTTTTTTAGCGTGGCAATCTCGCCGAAGGCGAAAAGGAATACCTCTGCTTTTGCGCCTTACCTTTGGGATTATCCATCCTCACACTCATTGGGGGAGAGGATGTAAGGTGAGGGGGTCTTTTGCCTTTGCCTGTTCTCCCCTCCAATTATTGTTTTAAATATTTTTATGATGTAAAATATAAACATAAGGGGGAGTTTTTATGGATAGATATTTGTATCTGTCTTTGATAGAGGCGGTCATTGTTTCATCCGTCTTCTCTTCTTTATTCTTTTTCATCAGGTATGTGACTCCTAATACATTCATTGTTTTTATGATCTTCTCTCTTTTTACTCTCTTTCTCCATTTTTTCTGTAGTGTTAAGATATTTAGAAAAACGAAAACGTATCCTAAAAGATATCTACTTGTGGGAATACAAGGTTTGCTTGAAGGTATTCTGATAGGACTGATCTTGTTTCTTATTAGTTTTCTCTTCCTCTTTCCCGGTTTTACTTCTATGAAGTCAATAGAAATAATTCTGATTTCTCTTTTTTGTTTAGTATTCACCCCTACAGTTTTCATCTTTCTAACATTTCTTTCAACAGGTCTAAGATTTCTGTTAAAAAAAATATGTTATCCACCTTTTTGTAGTGAATTAATAATAGCAATAATATTATCCTTATTGTTTATACTTGCTTGGATAGTCAAGGGATACGAAGTGTTTTACAATAAAAGTATATAAGATAAGTTTTTGCCTTTTAACTTAGGGATAAGTGGCTGCAAAAAAGACGTCGCTTAGCCACGTTTGACAGAAGCAATCAAAAACACAGGAAAGGAATATGAAAAGAATTAAAGGATTGTTCAGTAGCACAGTTTTTATTTTCTTTTGTTTAGGGGCACATATTTTTTCTGAAGATTTGCTTTTGAAATATCAGCGGGAGACAGAAAAAATTACGACAGAAGAAAAAAGAATCTATGTGAAAAATTTAGGAGTGGAAAAGGCTCTTCTTTTGGCTAATCAAGTTTGGAGTATATGTTCAGAAAGCGCCTATTGGGTGGGATACTATGGAATAATTCCACGGTGGAGAGAAGACACTTATGAAATAGTAAAAAGTGTTCCCCTGATTTATTCAGAAGACAAGTTAAATCCGGGTTGGAGAGAAATGATGAAAAATTCCTTATGGGAATATATGAGAAAAAGCGAGTTTTCAATAGGCATTGATGTAATCAATAAATCACTTCAATTTGTCAGAAATCAAGATAATGCTTCAAAAGACAGGAGTTGTGTAGTGCTTTTTATTGAGGATAGTTGGTTTGATTATTTTGAAAACGCTAACAAATTTCCAAAAGAAAAGCGAACTGAAACATTTAATACATTAAATTTACAGGTGGAAAAGATTCTGAAAGGGATAGCAGAAATTCCTGCTACTTCTCCTGAAATAGAAGGAAGCAAAAACAACTTATTGAATAGGTTGCACGTTCTCTATAAGAAAAAATTATTGCCGTCTGAATTTACAGGAAACATAAACTTTGCAAGAATAAAAACTTTGGTTGAAAACACGCACCTTTCAGGGACAAAAACGAATTGAGAATATAATTTTTGCTGTTTTTTTATCTGTCTTGCTGGCTTATATTTTTGATAAAATTTTAAAATTTACCCAAGGGGAAGAATTCTCCCCATTCCGTCTTTGCGAGAAAAAATGAAGCAATCCCCCGAGATTTGCGGAGTAATCCGCGGAGGTTTGCAGAATGGTTAATGAGGATGTAGTTTACTCACAATAGTTTTAACGTTGGCGGAGGGGCTGTTAGCAGGCGACAAAAAGCGTCGGATTGCCGCCCTTGCATGTCATTCCGGACTTGTTCCGGAATCTCGCTTTTCACTACCCCCCATTCCGTCTTTGCGAGCCGTTTTTTGGCGTGGCAATCTCGCTGAAAGCGGAAAAGGAATGGTGGGGAAACCGTAAAACAAAAAGCCCCCCCCTCATCCTTAATCCTTCTCCCCCAAGGGTAGAAGGCAAAAAGCGGCAAGATAAAAGAGGAGATCCTGAAACAAGTTCAGGATGACAGATTGGGGGGGGCAGGATGGCAAAGTGGGCGGGCTTGTCCCTAGTACCCCCGAGGGATAGGAGGCAAAAAACTGTTACTACTCTTCTGGTACGGGGATAGCTCTTATTGTTACATCTTTTTCTTTTACCTTAACAATAAGGTAGTGGTAGAAGTTTCCCATAGGATAAAAATGGAAAGGGGCACCGCCTCCACCTGATGTTATAAGTTGTAGCCCGTCAAGATTTATGTTGTGGTATAAATGTTCGTGACCTGAAAAAACAGTTGTTACTTTATATTTTTTAAAGAGTTCTATAAGGTTATCTCTATCTTCTTTTGAGGCAAAATGGGTGTGGCGTCTATTAAAAAAGATAGCTGAGTAGAGGGGTCTATGCATAAAAACAAAAGTGTTTCTATAATCTTTTGATTTTTCAAGTTCTTCTTTCAACCATTCAAGTTGTTTGCCTTGTATGCTACCCTCTTCTTTAATTATTTCTGTATTTAAGATAATAAAAAAAGCGTTTTTTATTGAAAAAGAGTAGTATGTTTGCCCAAACAATTCAATATACAACTCTTCGTTATATTTTAATTTTTTTACATCGTGGTTTCCAACAGTATGATAAAGTTTCATTTTTAAAGGTTTTATTATATCTAAAAATTCAGCATACTGTTTTTTTACTATATCTTTGTTTCTATTACCTTGTATTTTATCTCCAAGATGTACCACAAATTGGGCGTCAGAGTTGTTAATCTCTGAGATTATTTTTTTGAATATTGGAGGTTGCCCAAAATTGCCTCGAGGTTGGTTATCACCAATAACAGCAAAAGTAAATGTTTCTTCTTGGGTGATGGTCTTTTTCTCTTCAATAACAGTTATAAGGTTTGGGGAAGAGTATAGAGTGTTTGTAATAAAAAAACAGAATATAGTTGATAATATAATCCTTTTAAAAGCTATTTTTGTATTCTTAATCATCTCTCTTATTGAGAACTTGTCTGCACAAATCTTTTGTGCAGGTGAAACCTTGTTTGTACTATACAAGCAAGGTTGGGGTTAACTCCCAATTTTTAGTAAGTATCAGTGAACCTTCTCCACACTTGCCTCTACCCGTGAGGAGAGGAATAAAAGGGGAGGGGTTTATCTTTACTATTGTTCTCCCATTCCTTTTCCGCCTTCGGCGAGATTGCCACGCCCAAAGACAGCTCGCAAAGACGGAATGGGGGTATAAGGCAAAAGTTACTCATTCCTGCAAAACCATAAAAGCAGGTCACACGTTCTGATCGGTGTTCACTGAAGACACACCAATTTCAAATAATTGAACTTCGTTTGCCCCAATATTTGTGGTTAATATATTTTCTTTAACTTTAATCTCGTTTTTATCAAAAACATTTAAACATTTTTTACAATCTTTTAGAGGGATTTCTAATAATATGCTCTCTGCACCAAAATTTACTATTTGAATATACTCTTTTTTGTTAGAACTTTCAACAATTATTGCTCTAACCTCTTCTTCTTTTAAATTAACCCTACTTGCTTTTCTTGTTTTTGAATAATCTGATGTTTTTTTTGAGTCAACTCCTGCAAGTATTATACAACAAATATCAAATAATATAGAGTTGGCATCAACAGAAAACGGTCCTTTTTTATAAGGAAAACAGATTTCGTCTATCCATAAACCAGTTGATATAGATTTCTTTTCGTATTGAGAAAGCAATAACCCTGCTTGTCTTTTCGATGGGCGGCAGATAGAGAAAGTGTCTGCCCCGTAAACCCCTACAAACCCAAGTGAATCATCAACATTAAGCCAAGAGGAATTGAGAGAAACAATCTCTTCTTTCCCTTTATCTCCTCCTTGTTTCTTTATTTCTCCTTGTCTAAATTTATAAGAACGTGTAGAGCCATTAAAAATATCGTTGGGCATATTATAAAAGAATCCTTTTAATTCATTAAGGTATATACGTCTTGGGGAAGATACACATTTTTGTATCACAATAGTTGTTGTATCGTCAGGTAGAGTAGTAAATACGATATGGTTGTAGCCAATAACTTCGTCTGATTGTCCTTCAAAAAAACCTAATGAAGATACCTCTGTCTTGCCTATGGTGGTAAACCCTCCTTCAAAAATATAATCTTTATTAAAAACTCTTGTCTGTCTGTTTATTCTTCCCTGTCCTATAAGTTGTCCTGAACAATTATATCTCCATTCTGCCATATCGCTTCTTTGAGTAGGTAGACATAGTCCTTGAGGAGGTTCTGCTGATACCCAACACCAAGAAGATATTCTGTTTTTGCCACGGGATAAACATACTCCGTGATAGTTGTTATACCAAGTTTTGGTGGTATAACTGTCAGCCAACTTGGACGGTTTATCATAAAAGGGGATTTTTAATAGTCTACGCCAATAAGTTGCCATAGCAAGAGTTGCCGCTCTGTCTGTTTCAAGTCTTGTAAAATAGAGGGGTGTTAGTTTTTCTAAATCGGAACACCGAGCGGATAAAAAAGAACCATCTTTATTGTAATCAACCTCTTTTTTGACAGTATCAAGCCATTTTTTCTCAAAACTTAAGCAGTCAGAATCCCCGTAAAAATCATACATCATAAGCCAGACAGGGAGAGCATAATCTTGGCAATATGAGTACCTAATCCTTGTATCTCCTCCTATCCTGCATATTCTGCCGTCTGGAAATGTACAAAGTTTTACCAATTCCCAGAGTTCTAAAATATGGCGCATAAGAACATCTGGCACAGGTAAGTTTCTTAGTCGGTATTCAAAGTATATTATTGCTATATTTGAAAGACAGATATACATATATCCTACATTTAGATATCCATGATGATTAAGTGCAAATGTATCAAAAAAATTATCTCCAACATACAAATCTGAGATATTTTTATTTCCAACTTTTTCTTTGCTTGTTGCATCAGATTCTATTGATATACCATTAACAAGAAATCTGGTTCCTTGTTCAATATACTGGTTGCATCTTTTAGCATTAGGAAACATCAGAGAAGTGCGATAAAGAAGGGAACCGTTCCAAATATTGCTTTCAGGCCTATTGTTGGTAGTTTTACCTGCTGTAATTTCTGTCTCAAGAAGGTTATCAGATTCAGCAATCATAACCTTTTGAATATTTGATATATCTTCTGCTTTTAAATTTTCCCATATTGCATTTATTCCGTGCATCATACGTTCTATACCAAGTGCGCTTATCCATGTTGTGCCCCATTTTGTTCCGTTGAGACAGTGGTAACTCCCTGTTTTATGGCTTTCAAGGTTAAAACGTAACAATTTTAGTGCGTAGTTTAAAAGTTCGTCGCTTGTTACGCCTGTATTTTTTTCTGATATGTTAGGGTCAGTTGCAAGAACTGCAAATGTCGAAAAAGCCTTCTGCTGTGTTTGAACGCCCCAACTGTCATACCCTGTGCCGTAGCATAATAGGTCTTTTCTGTCGGGAGGGGTATAAAGATATTTTTTTGATGGAGTTACCCATTTCTCAAGAATTTTTAGATAATCCTTAGAGGTTAGCATAAAAGTCCCTTTTTTAAATTTTTTCTGCTAAATGGTTCTATTTTATGAATATTCAGCAAACCCCGTCTCATTATTCGAGAACTTACCTGTATAAATCTTTTGTGCAGGTTAAAGCCTGTTTGCAATATATAAACAAGGTTGGGCTTCATTCCCAATTTTTAGCAAATCTCAGTGAATCATCCCCACGCTTGCCTCTCCCCGTGGGGGAGAGGAAGAAAAGGTGAGGGGGTCTTTTGCCTTTATCGTTACGTTTTCCGTTTTTCTTCGCCTGCTAACAGTCTCCCCACCTACGCTACAATGCAAGCTTCGGCGGACAAGCCTCATCCCATTAACCTCTCTGCAAACTCTTGGAGACTTATTGCCCCAAACATCCCTAAGGGTAGAAGGTAAAAAGAGAGAGTTGTATGCACCGTAGTCCCTGAGTAGTATATAACACCCCATACTTTTTTCCTCCTCGTTCCTGCAAACCTGGAGGCAGACTATCTGCTCTGAACGGTGTTTAGTGAGGACTCACCTATTTTATCTCATTAAAGGTGTTATCTCTATTATAACAAATTTGAGTTGGTTTGGTAAGTTTTGCAATATGAGTACTTGTAAGGTAAGTGGAAAAGTGGATTTCTTTCTCGCCTCATTCCTTTTTGCTTTTGGTGGGTCTTGTCCCGACAGTATTTCTGAGGGATAAAACTTGCAAGACTAACTACAAAAGACGGAATGGGAGGGGAAGCCGTTTTTTTGATTTATTTTGAAAATAGTTTATAATAAATAGATACTATTCAGTTTAATTCAATCGTTTTCTTATAACCAAATTACTGCAAAGGGGTCAAAATGTTAAATCAGTTTTTTAATCCATCAAGCGTGGCTTTAGTAGGAGCTTCAAGTAATACAAGCAAGTTAGGATATAGAATTTTAAAGAATCTTATAGACGGCGGATATAAAGGGGCAATATATCCTATCAACCCAAAAGGTGAGACCATACTCAACCTTAAAGGTTATAAAAGTATCAACGACCTACCTGAAGGTCCAGAACTGGTACTTATGGTTGTCCCAGCCAACATTGTTAATGATGTTGCAAAAAGATGCGGTGAGAGAGGAGTTAAAGGGCTTATTGTTATAAGTGCTGGATTTAAAGAGGCAGGCAAGGAAGGTAAAGAGAAGGAAGAAGAACTAAAAAAAATAGTTAAAGAGTATAATATGAGGTTGATAGGACCTAACTGTCTTGGGATTATAGATACTGTTCATAACCTAAACGCTTCTTTTGCTTTTGAGATGCCTCCTACTGGTACAATCTCTTTTATCACACAGTCAGGTGCTCTTGGCACATCAATTTTGGATTGGGCAGTAAAAGAGAATATTGGGTTGTCTAAATTTGTTAGTTTTGGGAATATGGCTGATGTATCTGAGACAGACCTAATAAGAGAGTTTGGGGATGATCCAAATACCAATGTAATACTTCTTTATTTAGAAGGACTTCAAGACGGGAAAAAATTTATAGAAGCAGCAAAAGAAGTATCTTTAAAGAAACCTATAGTTATGGTAAAGTCAGGACGTAGTGCTGCTGGAAGTAAAGCAGTTTCTTCTCATACAGGAAGTCTTGCTGGTTCTGATAAGGCGTATGATGCGGCTCTTCGACAGGGAGGCGTTATTAGAGCAAACTCTGTGCAAGAACTTTTTGATTGTGCTATTGCTTTTGCATATCAACCTCCAGTTAAAGGAAAAAATATAGCCATAGTAACAAATGCAGGAGGTCCGGGGGTAATGGCAGTAGATGCAATAGAAGATAACAAAATGTCTATATCTGAAATCTCCCCAGAAACAAAAAAAGAACTTCAATCTTTCTTATCTCTTGCTGCTAGCGTAAATAACCCTGTTGATGTGTTGGGTGATGCTCTTGCTGACACTTATGGTAAGGCGTTGGATATTGTTTTAAGAGAGAAAGACGTTGATTCTGTTTTAACTGTTCTAACTCCTCAGGTAGTAACCCAAATTTCTGAAACAGCCGAAGAGACGGTTAAAATATCTAAAAAATATCAGAAACCTGTTTTAGGGTGTTTTATGGGAGGTCATAGGATAGAGGAAGGAATACAGGTTCTTATGAAAAACGGTGTACCTAACTATCTTTTCCCTGAAAGGGCTATCTCCTCTCTAAAAAGTATGTATGACTATTACCGGTGGAAAGAGTCCGATAAAGGAAACACAGTAGATTTTAAGGTAGATAAACAAACTGTTTCACAGATTATAAATAAAGTGAAAGAAAAAGGTGAAACTACAATGGGAGATATAGAAGGTAGAGCAATTCTCGATGCCTACGGAATAAATACTGTAAAGTCGTTTGTGGTAAAAGATGTTGGCGAATGTAAGTCGGTTATTGCTAAAACTGGGTTACCTGTGGTTATGAAGTTGGTATCTCCTGATATTCTTCACAAGACAGAAGCGGGTGGAGTTAAGGTAGGCGTAAAAACAGAGGCAGAAGCTGAACAAGTGTTCCAGGAAATCATCACCTCGGCAAAGGCATATAAAAAAGACGCAAAGATAGAAGGGATTCAGATACAACCTATGATTACAGGTGGCGTTGAAGTTATTATTGGGGTTAACAAGGATGCTCAGTTTGGACATCTTTTAATGTTTGGGCTGGGTGGTATCTTTGTGGAACTATTAAAAGACGTATCTTTCAAGGTTGTCCCTGTAACTAATAACGATGTAAAAGATATGGTCAACGGTATAAAGACGTCCCAGATGTTAAAGGGTTTTAGAAATATGCCAGAAAGAGATATACAATCTATAGAAGATGTTCTTTTAAGAATTTCTCAGTTATGTATGGATTTTCCTGAAATATCAGAGATGGATATCAATCCACTAATGGTAATGGAAAAAGGTAAAGGGGCTGTTGCTGTTGATGCCCGGTTTGCTCTCTGATTATAAAGACAAGAAGGTATTAGATATTTGTTTAGGTGACTACTTGCTTTTATTCTGTGATTTTTAGAATCTCTACTTTGCTCTCTTTTACCATCGACTCAAAACTCTTGGCATCTTCAATAGTACCCACTACATCTCCAAAGTGGATAGGTATAACTACTTTCGGTTTGATAGTGTTTGTTGCTTCAGATGCCTGTTTTGGGTTCATTGTGTATGTTCCACCTACTGGAAGGATAGCTACATCTACCTTAATATCTTTCATTTCAGGGATAAAATCTGTATCTCCAGCTATATATATGGAAGATTCCTTGCATCTAAGAATAAAACCGAGCCAATCATTGTTTTTAGGATGAAACGCTTTATCTATATTATATGATGGAACACCTTCTATTGTTACCCAATTTAGGTTTATAGTTTGTCCCGGTAACAACACTTTCTTTTCTTTTTGAGCAATCTTTTCAATAACATCAGCCGGACCTATTATTATAGTATCTTTCTTGGTAAGTTTAGATATATCGTTAGGGCTAAAGTGGTCGTGATGGGAATGAGTGATAAGAATTAGGTCAGCTTTATTTGAATAGTTTTTAAGTTTCCAGGGGTCAATATAAACGTTTTTTCCTTCTGTTTCAACCTTTATACTGGCATGTCCAAGCCATTTTATATTTTTTACCATTTTGTTTCCTCCTCCGTGAAGAATAACTGAAAAGATTAAAGATATAGATGTTATATAGAAGAACCTTTTATAGAGCATTTCCCCCCCCTTGTTTATAATTACATTATACTTGACAATAGCATAAATTAAAAGTTTTACGGCTTACAAAAAATTACCATTTTATTAATGCTCACTATTTCGTTTGTGTGAACAAAATGGAATAATTATGGCTTTTTTGACTAAAATGCCTTATAGGTGTAAAATATATAAATTATGAAAGAAATAGAAAAACAGTTAAATATTATTAAAAGAAATACAGTTGAAGTCATAGAAGAGAATGAACTTAAGAACAAAATTGAAAAGTCTCTCCTTACCAATATTCCTCTACGTGTAAAATATGGTATTGACCCTACCTCTCCTGATATACATCTTGGGCATACAGTGCCTATAAAAAAATTAAGAGAACTACAAATATTAGGTCATAAAATCTTTTTTCTTATAGGGGATTTTACAGCAAAAATAGGCGACCCAACAGGACGAAACGAAACCAGACCTATCCTTTCGGATGAGGATATCAAACGAAACCTATTGAGATATAGGGAACAGGCAGGTAAAATACTTGATCTTGAGAAGACAGAGTTTGTATATAATTCCAGTTGGCTTGCATCTCTTACCCTTGAAAATATGATAAACCTAACCTCTATTTTTACAATAGCTCAGATTTTAGAAAGAGACGATTTTTCTAAGCGATATAAAGAGAATAAACCTATCTTTATGCAGGAATTTTTATATCCATTACTTCAGGGGTATGACTCTTTTGCTTTAAACGCAGATATAGAAGTTGGGGCGACTGAACAGAAGTTTAACCTTCTTGCTGGTAGAACCATACAGGAATCAATGGGGCAATCTAAACAGGTTGTTATAACTATGCCCATTCTTGTGGGAACAGATGGGAAGATGAAAATGAGTAAATCCTACTGTAACCATATACCTGTTGAAGCTGAGCCGAGTGAAATGTTTGGTAAAATAATGTCTATAACCGATGGTGTGATGGAAGAATATTATAGGCTTTTGACTAGTGTGAAAGAAGAAGAATTTAAGCCTATTATTTCTTGTGACCCAAGAAAGGCAAAAGCACAACTTGCCTGTGAGGTATTAAAAGAGTATTTCGGAGAAGAAAAAGCTAAGCAAGCTGAAAAAGAGTTTGATAGAATTTTTAAAGAAAAACAAGCGCCTTCAGTTATACCTGAATGTTGTGTTAAGAATGAAATTTGTGATGATGCTGGCACTATTTTGATTATAGACCTTATATGTTCTACTGGACTGGTATCTTCAAGGTCAGAAGCCAGAAGACTGGTTATACAGAAAGCTGTAAAGCTGGATGATGTTGTTATAAACGACCCGTTAGAAAGAGTAAAAGTAGAGGAAGGTCAGATTTTGAAGGTAGGCAAAAGAAAGTTTGCCAAAATTAAGTTAGGTTAATACTTGATACCAGAAGGATGTTATGGAAAAAAGTAGAAGAGAGTTGACTTTATACGGTAAAAAGATAGTTGAAAAAGGTCTTGTAGCTGGTCCAGGTGGCAATATTAGCGTAAGAGTGGGAGAGTATGTGCTTCTTTCACCGAGCGGATTTTTTCTTGACGAAGTAAAGGAAGACGAGTGGGTTAGAGTTCATCTTGAGTCTGGAGAGATTGATGGTACCCTTAGACCAACCTGCGAGATATCTATGCATTTGGGGGTATATATAACAAGAAAAGATGTTAATGCTATTGTTCATACCCATCCTTCTGTAACTGTTGGTTTAATATCTGCAGGTGTTGAGTTGAGACCACTTTTTCCAGATTATGTGGCTTTACTTGGTAAAGAAATTCCTATAATAGATTATGTTTTACCTGGGAGCGAAAAAATTAGAATAGAGGTATCAAAATCTTTAGAAACAAGTAATGTTGTGCTTTTAAAAAACCACGGAGCTGTCTGTGTTGGAGAAACTTTAAAAGAAGCGTTTACAAGAAGTTGGCTTGTTGAAGAAGTTGCAAAATCTGTGTTTGTTGGATGTTTAACTGGGAAACTCAGGTATCTAAATAAAGAAGAGATAGAAGAACTTGAAAATATGGAAGCAGAAGATTATAGAAAATCTCTATTGAAATTAAGAAAATAAATTATTATTAGGTTAATATATTTTTCCAAAACACCCAAATAAAGGGTGAAGGAGAAAAGGTACAATGAAGAGAATTAATGAAGTAGAATGGCAAGCTGCTCTTGATTCTTTAAAGCCAACTCAGAAAGAACTTGAGCACGGTTTAAAACTCCACTATGAATCTGTTGTTTTTGATTCGTACTCTCTGGGGGTATATGCAGAAGGTTCCGAAGAATGGAGATTGAAGCATAATGCAGCCGTACAGGCAAAAATAGATGAAGGAGCGTCTGCAGAAGAGATAGCCGATTTCAATGGAGATATGAGACAGATACAAAACATTGTTGACAAACAGGCATGGGAGGATTACCAAGCAATCTTTAATGCTTCAGGAGTTACTTGTATTTTTCAGAACGCTGCAGAAGAGAACCAGTTGCCACTTAGAACTCTTAGAAGAGTTACAAGACATACCCATATTACAGATTTTAGGAAAGATTTTGTTATAAAGGCTATCTCCCCGTCAGAAATAATAAAAGCTAAAAAAGAGAATAAACACGCTCTATATTTTTCTTCTAACGCAGTGCCTTTATTGCAAAGATGGAATTCAACTGAAGAAGAACTTGACCTAATACGTTTGTTTTTCCTGCTTGGTATAAGGATGATGCACCTAACCTATAACCGAAGAAATGAAATAGGTGATGGGTGTGCAGAGGCAGCAAACGGTGGATTGAGCGATTTTGGTAAGATTGTTGTGAAAGAACTAAATAGGACAGGGGTGATTGTGGATATAGCTCATTCAGGTTGGCAGACCAGCAAAGAGGCCGCATTAACATCAAGTAAACCTATGGTAGCAAGCCATTCAGGTTGTGTTGCGTTAAACAACCATTATAGATGTAAACCTGATGATGTAATAAAAGCGATTGCTGACACAGGGGGTTATATAGGTATATGTTGGGTAAGTTCGTTTCTTGGTGGAGACTGTGGTTTAAAAGCTGTTGTGGAACATATCGATTATGTTGCAAAAAAATTTGGACCTGAACATGTAGCCGTGGGCTCTGATGTAACAGGGACACTTAAAAGAGAACCGTCACCTAATTTTAAGTTACCTGAAATAAAAAATTATCCTAGAGGTAGACGAGGATGGCAATCTTTGTGGCCTCCTCCTGTTTCTGTTGTTGATAAAGATAAGATTGCTGCCGCTCAACCTACCTTTGCTTGGACCAATTGGCCTCTTATAACAGTAGGGCTTGTTCAGAAAGGATATAAAGACGAAGATATCCAAAAGATTATAGGAGGCAATGTGTTGCGTGTTGCAAAGGCAAATCTTGAAGGTAGCGCCTATGTTCCAGCTGAGCAAGAATTGTAAATTGTAAAACATAATGCTGAAAAATGTATGGAAGATTTCAGATAAGGTACAACTAAACACCTTGAGTTTTAAGGTTATGGGTGTTGTTAATATAACCGACGACTCTTTCTATAGTAAAAGCAGGTGTAAAGATATTGATACTGCCGTTAAGACTGCTTTGCGAATGGCGGAAGAAGGTGCCGATATTATAGATGTTGGTGGCGAATCTACACGCCCTGGTAGTTGTCGGACTTTGGTTGAAGAAGAGATTAAAAAGGTTGTTCCTCTAATAAAACTTCTTTCAGAAAATCTCGATATACCTATCTCCTGTGATACATATAAAGCACAAGTTGCAGAAAAAGCAATAGAAGCAGGGGCATCTATAATAAACGATATTTCTGCCTTTTCACTGGACCAAAACCTCCTATCTGTAGTAAAAAATACCAAGTGTGGGTATATTCTTATGCATATGCAAGGAACACCTGACAATATGCAAACCACCCCTTATTATAATGATGTTATCAAGGAAATATTAGAGTTTTTTGAAAAAAAACTTAACCTTATGCAAGATAAAGGTATTTCACCTGAAAAGGTAGTTATAGATCCAGGTATAGGGTTTGGAAAGAGATTAGAAGATAACCTTAAACTTATAAAACAACTTGATAGGTTTCAAAAGTTAGGTAGACCTATATGTGTTGGTACATCCAGAAAATCTTTTATTGGCAAAATTTTAAATGGAGTTGGTACTGAGGAAAGGCTCGAAGGTTCTCTTGCTTCAATGGTTGTGGCTTATATTGGTGGTGGGAGGATTTTTAGGACTCACGATGTTAAAGAGACAGTAAGAGTTTTGAGGGTGACAGAATCCATACTTTTTTAACGAAAGAAAAGACAAAAAAATAATAAGGATAAATACGAGGGTTGCCACGTCATTAGAAGGCATTCCTCGCAATGCCACAAAACGGCAGTTAAATACATAAAAGAAAGACGTATGTGTGTTTACTCACTCTGGTACTACGGTGCATACACCTTCCCCTTCTTTGCCTTCTCCCCTTGGAGTGTTTGTAGTAGTAAGTCCCCAAGGAGTTGCAGAGAGGTTAATGGGATGAGGCTTGTCCGCCGAAGCTTGTATTGTAGCGTAGGGGGAGGGGCTTTTGTCTTACGTTTTGCCTGAATCTGTTTTTGCGAGCCGTTTTTTAGCGTGGCAATCTCGCCGAAGGCGGAAAAGGAATGGGAATAAACAATAGTAGGGAAAAAGAGAGGTCGCAGGATAAGTAAAGTGCGTCAAATATAGTAAAGAGAATCTTAAAAAGGGTTGAATAATGAGAATATTAGGACTTGATATTGGAGATAAAAGAATAGGTGTAGCTGTTAGCGATGAAGATAAAACTTTAGCAAGAGGTATAGAGAATATTGTTCGAGATGGTAGTGAAGTAAAAAAAATTAGTCATCTTATAGAAAAATACAAGATTGAAAGTATCGTCTACGGTCTACCTTTAAGAATGGACGGGTCAATGAGTGGGCAGACAGAAAAATCTTTAGCTCTAATTTCTCTTTTACAAAAAACTATTAGTATCCCTTTTATTCCTTTTGATGAACGCCTCTCATCTAAACAGGCAGATTCCATACTATTGGAAGCAAACTTGAGTAGGAAAAAGAGAAAAAAGGTTATAGATAAACTAGCTGCTCAAATAATTTTACAAAACTACCTTGATTCTCAGAGAGAATTAAAAGAAGATGATTTTTAATTCTCTTCTAACCACGCTTTAGCAACTTTTTCTGCAACTTTTAAAGGCACCACTTTATCCAGGGCGGAAGGCATAATATAGTCAGCATTAAGTTTATTTTCTGGTACATATTCAGCTATCGCTTTACTTGCAGCTAACTTCATATTTTCAGTAATCTTTTTTGCTCTCGAATCGAAGACCCCTCTAAAAATACCTGGGAAAGCAAGCAGGTTATTTATCTGGTTAGGCATATCGCTTCTACCTGTACCTATAACTGTTGCTCCGGCTTTTGCAGCGTCTTCTGGCATAATCTCAGGGACAGGGTTTGATAAAGCTAATATAATAGAACCAGAAGCCATCTTCTTAACCATATCACCAGTTACAGTATCAGGACCTGATAACCCAATAAAAACATCTGCCTGCTCCATAGCATCAGAAAGTGTTCCTTCTTTTGATGGTATAAGATATTTTAAGGCATCTTCTTTAGCAAAATTCATATTCTCTTTTCTATCTTTACAGATAATCCCTCGGGTGTCGCACAACATAATTTTTCTGGCACCCGCAAAATGGATAAACTTTGAGACAGCGATACCAGCTGCACCAGCACCATTGATAACAATTTTGACTTCTGAAAGTTGTTTCTCAACTACCTTCAAAGCATTCAAAAGAGCAGAAAGAACAACAATTGCTGTGCCGTGTTGGTCATCGTGAAATATAGGAATATCAAGAGTATCTATGAGAGCTTGTTCTATCTGAAAACATCTTGGGGCTGATATATCTTCAAGGTTTATACCTCCAAACCCTGGAGAGATAAGGGTAACAGTTTGAATTATATCTTCTGTCTTCTGGCTTGAAATACATATAGGGAAAGCGTCTACTCCACCGAACTCTTTAAAAAGTATTGATTTACCTTCCATAACTGGCAAAGAAGCTTCAGCACCTATGTTGCCCAACCCTAAAACAGCGCTCCCGTCGCTAACAACAGCAACAGTATTCCATTTTGAGGTGTAATCGTAAACAAGAGATTTATCTGCATTGATTTTTCTACAAGGTTCAGCAACACCAGGTGTATATGCAAGCGATAAATCGTTTGAATCTTTAAGAGGTACTTTTGATTGTAACGCTATCTTCCCTTTTGTTTTCTTGTGCAACAGGAGAGACTGTTCGTATACATTGTTATTCATTTTTTTCTCCACATAGTAAGTTATCTGTTTAAACTATAATACTTATGGCATACAAATACTTGCTGTGATGCACTTTATAAAAAATTGGTAATACTAAAAACAGCAATTAGTTTTATTTAAACAAAGAGTTTTTAACGATAAAGTTGGCAAAAACTATTGCAACAATTGACATCAATTTTATAAGGATATTTAAAGATGGTCCTGCAGTATCTTTAAACGGGTCACCAACTGTGTCACCAGTTACTGCTGCTTTATGAGCATCTGTTCCTTTTCCACCAAAGTTACCTGCCTCAATATGTTTTTTAGCATTATCCCATGAGGCTCCAGCGTTTGCCATCATAATTGCTACAACAAAACCACTTGTAAGAGCGCCTACAAGCAATCCTAACAGAGCTTCTGTGCCTAATAGAAGACCTACTACTATAGGAAGCAATATTGTTATAGCTGATGGGACAAGAATTTCTCTTTGAGCTGAACGGGTGCATATATCAACTGCTTTTGCGTAATCTGGTTTTGCTTTACCTTCCATAATTCCTTTAATTTCTTTAAACTGTCTTCTTACCTCTTCAACAATATCTTGTGCTGTTCTTCCAACAGCTCTCATTGCCATAGAAGAGAAGTACATAGGATACATAGCACCTATAAAAATACCAGCAAGAAGCCGAACATTCATTACAGATAAATCCATATTTCCGCCGAACATTTCAACCTGCTGATTAAAAGCTGCAATAAGAGCAAGAGTGGTTAATGCAGCAGAACCTATGGCAAACCCTTTACCAGTTGCTGCTGTTGTGTTTCCGAGAGAATCAAGAGCATCTGTTCTCTGTCTTACAAATGGAGGCTGATGAGACATTTCAGCGTTACCGCCAGCGTTATCTGCAACTGGTCCATAGGAATCTGTAGCCAGAGATATACCTAAAGTGCTAAGTAGTCCAACCCCTGCCAAACCGATACCGTAAAGCCCTATCTCTGTATTGTTAAAACCTCCTGCAGAAAGGAAAGCACCTATTGTTGCTAAAACAATAATTATTACAGGGATAGCAGTAGAAGCCATACCAGTCGCCAACCCTTCTATAATAACTGTTGCGTGTCCTGTAAGAGAAGATTTTGCTACATTTTTTGTTGGTGGGTACTCGTCTGAAGTGTAATACTCGGTAAAAAATCCTATAAGTAACCCTGCTACAACTCCGCAAATCAAAGAACCAAACAGTCTTTTATAGTCAGGAAGTATTGTTGCTATTGCAAAGTATGAAGCAATAATAACTATTATTGAAGCCCCATAAAGCCCTTTTCTTAACGCCATAAGTAGGTTTGCTTGAGTGGCGTCTTCTTTAACTCGTACAAAGAAAGCACCTATCACAGAAGCCAAAATACCGAGGGCAGATATTGCAAGAGGTAATGAAATACCTTTCCATCCTAACCCTGCAGTAACAGCAAGAGCCATAGTTGCAAGAATAGAACCAACATAAGATTCATAAAGGTCTGCACCCATCCCAGCAATATCTCCAACGTTATCTCCAACGTTATCAGCTATAACTGCTGGATTTCTTGGGTCGTCTTCTGGTATGCCAGATTCTACTTTGCCAACAAGGTCAGCTCCAACATCTGCTCCTTTTGTGAAAATACCTCCACCTACCCTTGCAAAGAGGGCTTGTGCACTTGCGCCCATACCAAAACATACCATTATTGACGCAATTTGATTAATATCAGTCTGATAAGTCCATCTTACTAATGAATAACCAACTCCAATGAAAAGGAGAGCAAGTCCTACCACTATAAGACCCATAACCAGTCCTGAAGAAAACGCTACCTGTAGAGCTTCGTTTATAGAGTTTTTTGCAGCAGAAGTTGTTCGAGCGGAAGAGTTTGTTGCAATGGTCATTCCAATATATCCGCTTAGAGCTGAAAAAAATCCACCAACAATAAAAGCAAAAGGTACAAAAATACTCATATAGCCTAATGTTGTTAATATGAGAAGCAACACAAATACTATAGCAAAAAATATGCTAACACCTTTGTATTGCCTAACAAGATAGGCTTTTGCTCCAACTCTTATTGCTTGAGCTATTTCTATCATTTCTGGGGTTCCTTCTTTTCTTCTCATAATGCCTTTAGAAAGAAAAACAGTAACAATGATAGCAAAAAGGGCGCTAAGAATTGTAAATATCTGAATACCTATTCCTTCCATTCTTTTTCTCCTTTACCCCCTTCATCCCTATATTTTGAGGGAAACATATATTTGAGGGGTCATTAATTTTACTTATTTGTTGTAAATGGTCATTGCTTTTGCTGTGCTACTTCTAACCATTTCTTCGCAAGCCATAGTGGCAAGTTTGACAGCCTCTTCTATTAAAGGTTTTTCTTCTGTTTTAAACGAAGAAAGCACATAATTGATATAAGATGCTTCTTCTATATCTCTACCAATACCTACTCTTATTCTAAAAAAATCTTTGCTATTTAGTTCAGAAATAACAGAACTAATCCCGTTATGTCCTCCTGCTCCTTTATTGTTAACAATCTTTATTTTGCCAACTTCTATATCAAGGTCATCGTGTATAACAATATAGTCGTCAATAGAGCCACCAAAACGGTCATACAATTTTTTTACAGCTACACCGCTTTCATTTACAAACGTTTTTGGTTTGGCAATTACAGTTTCTTTCCCTGCTATTGATACTATCCACCCTTTACAATAATCTGTTTTAATAACATCTTTAGGAGAATATTTGTTCCTAATAGAGTTAATTACTTCAAAACCAATATTGTGTCTGGTGTCTTGGTATTTTAGCCCAGGGTTGCCAAGCCCTATAAAAATCTTCATTTTTTGTCCGGACTATCTTTATCTTTACGTCTTTCCTCTGCTTTTTGTTGGCTAATAACTTCTGGTTCAGTTGCGCCTTCCTGTTGTTCTGGTAAAGCCTCTTCGAGTTCTTCGTCAGTTTCTTCTTCTTCTTTTGCTACCCGTGGAGCCATTATAGAAATAATTGACCTGTCAAGAGAATCTATTATTTCAACATCATCTCCAAGTTGAATATCTTTCACCAGCACAGTATCTCCTATCTGCATTGAAGAAATATCTATTTCTATCAATTCAGGCATATTGCCAGGCAAGGCTTGTATTTCTATCTCTCTGAGTTCGTGCTCCATTATACCGCCAAGTTCTAGCCCTGGTGCTTCACCGTTTAATTGTATAGGAACCTGCATTCTTATAGGTTTATCCATCCTAATTCTGTAAAAATCAAGATGTAAAACATTCCCCTTTATGGGTTGTATCTGTACATCTTTAAGCATTGTCTTGATTTTTTCTTCGTTTCCGTTCTGCTCAATAACAAGAGAGGCAATAACGTTGTGAGAAGCAAGTTGCCTAATAATCCTCTCTGTTGTTTTTCTTTCAAGCTTTATTGAGCAAGGCGAATGGCCAGCACCATATAAAATACCAGGGATAAACCCTTCTAATCTTGTTTTTCTGGCAGCACCTGTGCCTTTGTTTTCTCTAAGTTGAGCGTGAAAAAGTAGTTCTTCCATAAAGTAACACCTCCTGAAATTTTAATTTTGTCAAAACAGTTAATAACTTTAACATAATAATAAAAATATATCAAATATTTTAATCTTATTTTTTATAAAAGAGAAGACCGTTGAATATTACGCTTCTGCTCTTTTGAGGAGCCTACCAGAATAGTTGCCAACAAGTTCACCTTCTTTAAGAATTAACACCCCGTTAACAATAACATAATTAATTCCTTCTGGGTACTGGTGTGGGTTTTCAAAGGTAGCTTTATCTATTATTGTTTTTGGGTTCCATACAACTATATCAGCCCAAACATCTTCTTGTATTATACCTCTATCTTTCAAAGAGAGTCTTTTTGCTGGTAGAGAAGTCATCCTTTTAACACCATCTTCAAAAGAGATAACCTGTTTTTCTCTGCTATAATAACCTAAAACTCGAGGGAATGTTCCGTACGACCTTGGATGAGGATGTCCAACATTCATAGTTATACTGGAACCATCAGAGCCGACACAAGTTTCAGGGTATTTTAGTATATAAACCACATCTTCCTCAGAAATTTTATGGTATACCATCCTTGTTGCCCCGTGTGAAGGGTTAGCAGAAATAATATCAAGAACAGTGTCTGCTGCACCTTCTGGGGAAATTTCCCTATTGAACTTTCTTGTTGCATCAGCAAGGTTTTTACCTGTCAACTCTGGTATAGAGGAACAACAGTTAAAAACAATTTGTGTAAGGTCGTTATCATAAAGGTTATTCAATTTTTTTATAATATCTTCTTTTATCTCTTTTCTTTTACTGGCAATTCTGTTTATTATATCTTCTGGGGTTCCCTCTCCTGCATAGGTAGGCATAAGAAGTTGTATGGTTCCAGCACTTGCAGTATACGGATATTGGTCAAGGGTTATATCAACCCCTTCATTACGAGTGTTTTTTATTAGGGCGATAGTTTCTCTGCTTTTTCCCCAATTTTTAACTCCACATACTTTATGGTGAGAAATATGTATAGGCACACCTGTCTCTCTTTGTATCTCAAGAGCCTCTTTCATTGAATCTATAACTTGCGCATCTTCGTTTCTTATATGAGAAGCGTAATAACATTTGGTGCCCTGTAACATTTTGGTAAGTTCAATAAGTTCATCAGTATTAGAATATGCTCCGGGAACATAAGCCAACCCAGTAGATAGACCAAACGCTCCTTTATCAACATTTTCTTTGATAATTGATTTCATTTTATTTAGTTCAAGTTCTGTCGGTGGTCGGTTATTTCTATTCATTGCTTGAGCTCTTACTGTATTGTGTCCGATAAGAAAAGCAAAGTTAGGTCCTAAATCTACGCCTGTATTTGATACCTGAAGACCAAAACCGCAGTTTCCTCCTACCACAGTTGTTACTCCTTGTTGGAGATAATTCATAGTTGGACCTAACTTACAATGGGTGTGTAGATCTATGAACCCCGGGGAAAGAAAATTTCCTTCGGCATCTATCTCTATTTTAGCGTCACCTTCAACTGAACTTGCTACCTTTTTTATATATCCATCTTTAATACCTACTTCTCCTTCGAAGGCTTTTTTCCCTGTACCATCTATAATCTGTGCGTTTACAATTCTTATATCGTATTTCATTTTATTGTCCTATATATTTGAATGCCGTACTTGTTATAATTACTGTTCTGATTTTTTGAGAAGCCTACCAGAATAGTTGCCAACCAGTTTACCTTCTTTAAGAATGACAACCCCGTTAACAATAACATAATTAATTCCTTCTGGGTATTGGTGTGGGTTTTCAAAGGTAGCTTTATCTATTATTGTTTTTGGGTTCCATATAACTATATCAGCCCAAACATCTTCTTGTATTGTGCCTCTATCTTTCAAAGAGAGTCTTTTTGCTGGTAAAGAAGTCATCCTTTTAACGCCATCTTCAAAAGAGATAACCTGTTTTTCTCTGCCATAATAACCTAAAACTCGAGGAAATGTTCCGTATGACCGTGGGTGAGGATGCCCTACATTCATAACCATATTCCAACCATCAGAACCTACACAGGTTTCAGGGTATTGGAGTATATATACCACCTCTTCTCCTGACATACTGTGAGAAACCATCATAGTTGCGCCGTGCGAAGGGTTAGCAGAAACAATATCAAGGACAGTGTCTGCCGCACCTTCTGGAGAGGTTTCTCTATTAAACCTTTTTGTTGCATCAGCAAGGTTTTTACCTGCCAACTCTGGTATTGGAGTGCAGTTAACAAAAAATACTCTTGAAAGGTCATTATCGTAATAATTACTCAACTTATTTATTATTGCCTCTTTTATCTCGTTTCTCTCTTTTGTAATTCTATTTTTTATATCCTCAGGGGTCCCCTCTCCTGCGTAGGTAGGCATAAGAAGTTGTATAGTTCCACAACTTGCAGTATACGGGTATTGGTCAAGAGTTACATCTATACCTTTATTACGAGCTTGTTTTATTAGGGCGATAGTTTCTCTGCTTTTACCCCAATTTTTAACTCCACACACTTTATGGTGAGAAATATGTACAGGCACATCTGCCTCTTTTTGTATTTCAAGAACCTCTTTTACTGAATCCACAACTTTGATTCCTTCGTTTCTTATATGAGAAGCGTAAAAAGAGTTGGTACCTTGCAAAACTTTTGATAGTTCAATAATTTCATCAGTTTTAGAATATGCTCCGGGAACATAAGCCAATCCAGTAGAGAACCCAAATGCCCCTTTATCTATATTTTCTTTGATAATTGATTTCATTTTACTTAGTTCAAGATCTGTAGGTGGTCGGTTATCTCTATTCATTGCCTGCATTCTTACTGTATTGTGTCCGATAAGAAAAGCAAAATTAGGTCCTAAGTCAGATACTTCATTCTGTTCCTTGTTAACTATTTCTGTACCACTTCTACCAAACCCGAAACCACAGTTTCCTGTTACCACAGTAGTTACTCCCTGTTGAAGATAGTTCATAGTTGGGCTTGGTGTACAATGGGTGTGTAGGTCTATAAACCCCGGAGAAAGAAAATTACCTTCGGCATCTATCTCTGTTTTAGCGTCACCTTCAACAGAGCTTGCTACCTTTTTTATGTATCCATCTTTAATACCAACTTCTCCTTTGAAGGCTTCTTTCCCTGTACCATCTATAATCTGTGCGTTTACTATTCTTATATCGTATTTCATTTTGTTCTCCTATATATTTTCCCCCACGATTTTCTCCTACCCGCCCCCTTTGTTATCCTGAACTTGTTTCAGGATCTTATCCTTTATACCTACTATTCTTTTTTCTTCTTAAATTCAAACAGTTTCATCATTATTTCTGTTATATCTTTCTGTTTAGCGTCTTCAGGAAACTTAACCATAAAAATATCATCAGAAACTTTCGCAGAATCTAATTTTATTATATCAACTACAAGACAGGAAGTTTCTGGTTTATCAGAATATATCTCTATTTTTGAATATAAAAATGTATCAGCATCTACCCAACATACCATCTCTTTAAATAGTTTGGTTGGGTTTAACTGTCCCATTATTGGGGGAGCTCCGCCAATTTTTTCCATATCCTTCAATGTAAGAACATAGTATGTCTTCCCATCTTTCTTTTTCATTAGAATTTCTATCTCATCTTTTATTTTGTTTAAAGCAGAAAAGTTTTCTTTTCCTCCCAACATAGATATATGGTTTCTGCTTATCGCTTCTCGTATTTTGTCGGGCATTTTTGTTAAATCTGCTGTCATTACTGTATTGAACATACTATGGTATTGTACCAACCGGTTTTCATCTATTAGCATAGTCTGTTCCATAGGAAACGGCATTCCAGCCATTGCTATTTTAAAGTCCATACGTACTTTTTTATCTTTCTGCCAAAAATTTACAGGTATTACCATATCTGTTCCAAAGAGTTTCATAGTTATTTCAAATTGACCGTTTATTTCGTTGAACTCGCTATGTTTCTCTTCCAGTTTTGTAAAAAAAGCATCTTTATCAACCACTTGTGCCTGCACAAAAGTTGTTGCAATCAGTCCAATAAAAAGCAAAGTTAATACTTTCTTTCTCATATTACCTCCCTTTATTGTTTTGTTTTTTCTTTCGTTAAAAAAGTATGTGTTTATGAACGCCCCGTTTTGTTATCCTGAACTTGTTTTAGGATCTCTAACCTAGCCCCCGTAAATAGAGTAGTAAAAACGAGATTCCGGATCAAGTCCGGAATGACAAATAAGGGGGCAACCTCATCCTTTATCGTTACGACTTTCGTTTTTGGTTAAGTTGCCAACTGCCCCTCCACCTACGCTACAATACAAGCTTCGGCGGATAAACCTCATCCCATTAACCTCTCTGCAACCCCTTGGGGACTTACTACCCCAAACATCCCCATTGGGTAGAAGGTGTATGCACCGTAGTACCAGAGTGAGTAGACACCACATACTTTTTTGTCCCCTTTACCAATTCCCTATATCATCTTCCGTTTGGAGTTTTCTATCAATACCTGCTGATATAATTAGGTACGGTACGTTTGTTTTGTCATCTTGCGGGTATTTGTAATATAGAGGAGTACTCCAAGCGTCTAGTATATTCCCGTTCTCATCAAGGTCTTTCTCTTTGAACCTCATATAGGGTCCTTTCCATAGGTTACTATCAACAGGTCCTTGGAGTAACCCTACTAAAAGTTTGGTCTCTGTTCCATCAAAAGCAGGGTAATCCCCAAAATCTGTTGTGTACATAGACAAAGCCGCTTCTATGGCATTTATTGTTGTTTTTGTTCTAACAATCAATGCTCTTACTCGTGCTTTATTATATACAGGTATAGCGGCAGCGGTAATCAAAGCAATAATAGCAATAACAACAAGTATCTCAACCATTGTTATACCTGTTTTATCAATCTTCCTATTTACCAATTCTCCACCTTGTTCCATAAGGGGTATCTTCAAGAAAGATTCCTTTTTGCAACAGAGCATCCCTTATGTTATCAGCTTTGTTAAAATCTTTTTCTTTTCTTGCGACTTCTCTTTGTTGTATCAAGAGAGCCTCTTCTTCGGATATATCAATCTCTTCTTTTTCAAGAATTGCAAGCACACTATCAATCTCTTCAAGAAACCTTTTTGTTTCTTCTGCGTCTTCTTTACCCATTTCTCCAGCAGATATAGATATATTGGAGTTTTTTATAAAGAAAAATATTGCTCCCATTGCAGCTGAAATATTAAGGTCATCATTAAGAGCCTTTTTGAACTCTTCTCTTGCTTTCTGTATATCTTGTTTTATGGTTTTATTGCTCAACTCTCCTTTACAAAAACTTAAGGATTGGTAAAACGCATTATAATTTCTAACTGTATTTTCAGATTGTTTTAAAGATGTTTCCGTAAAATTGAGAGGGTCTCTATAATGGGAAGAAAGCAGTAGGTACCTAATAGCAACAGGGTTAAAATTTTTAGAGATAAGGTCCCTGATGGTGTAAAAATTGCCTTTTGATTTAGACATTTTTTCGTTGTTTACCAACAGATGAGCGCAATGCATCCAGTAGTTGACAAACTTTTTTCCAGTTGTAGCTTCACTTTGAGCTATCTCGTTTTCATGGTGGGGAAAAATATTATCCTCTCCACCTGTATGTATATCAAAACTTTCGCCAAGATATTTCATACTCATAGCAGAACATTCAAGGTGCCAACCTGGGCGTCCTCTTCCAAGTGAAGTGTCCCAGAACACCCCTTCATCTTCTTTTTTCCATAAAGCAAAATCTCTTGCATCATCTTTTGAATACTCATCTGCCGACACCCTTGCTCCTGAACGTACTTCGTCAAGGTTTACACCTGCAAGTTGCCCGTATGTAGGAAACTTCTTTATACTAAAATATATATCTCCATCTTTTTCATAGGCGTACCCTTTGGTCAGAAGAGTTTTAACAATCTCTTCCATCTCTTTTATATGTTCTGTTGCCCTTGGTAGATAATCTGGGCTTTTAAGTCTAAGAATCTCCATATCCTCAACAAAAGCTTTAAGGTACCTGTTGGTATATTGTTTTAGGTCTATACCTTCTTTCAGAGAGCCAGCAATAGTTTTATCGTCAACATCTGTAATATTCATAACCCGAACAACCTTAAATCCAACATATTCCAGGTACCTGTGTAGTAGGTCTTCAAAGACGTACGCTCTAAAATTTCCAATATGAGCCAAATCATATACTGTTGGCCCGCAGGTATAAAGTCCAACTTTACCTTCTACTAAAGGTTTGAACTCTTCTTTTTTCTTGTTTAGTGTATTATAAAATCTTAACATATATCTCTCCATAACAATTGTTTCTTTTTAATGTAATGATACCATAAAACTAATAAGAATACATAACATATTTCAAAAAAAAGCCTATTTAAGTGTATAATCTTAATATGGACAAAAATATTTATGATGTAATTGTTGTTGGGGGAGGGCACGCAGGAATAGAAGCATCTTCTGCGGTAGCAAAAATGGGGATGTCGGTTCTTCTGATAACATTTAAAAAAGATAAGATAGGTCAACTTTCTTGTAATCCTGCAGTAGGTGGGGTAGGGAAGGGACAACTTGTAAAAGAACTTGATGCACTCGGTGGGGAGATGGGGAAAGCAACTGACGCTTGTGCAGTTCAATTTAGAACACTTAACAGGTCAAAAGGGTATGCTGTCTGGTCATCGAGAGCTCAGGTTGATAACGTAAAATACCCTTTATATATGCAACAGGTTTTAAGTAACCAATCAGGCATAAATATTTTAGAAGGTGAAGTAACATCAATTATTATAGAGAACAGGGTAGTTAAAGGAGTAGAGGTTGAGGGTAGCGTGGTATATACTGGAAAAACTGTTGTTCTTGCTTCTGGAACTTTTTTGAATGGGATTATATATATTGGTTTAGAGAGGTTTAAGGCAGGCAGACTTGAAGATGAACAGTCAAGCCAAAAATTGTCGGAGCAACTAAAAAACATTGGGTTTAATATGTTAAGGTTCAAAACAGCTACCTGTGCTCGTCTTGAAGGTAAAACAATAGATTTCAAAAAACTTATTCCTCAGTATGGCGATGAGTTTCCAACAACTTTTTCTCTTACAAAACTTCCACCTAATTTTGAACAGATGCCTTGTTTTATTACTTATACCAACGAAAACACACATAAGATTATAAAAGACAATATTGATAGTTCACCATTGTTTTCTGATGTTTCACAAGGTGCTGGTGCAAGATATTGCCCAACACTTGAAGACAAAATATTGAAATTCCCTCACCATAACCGGCACCATATTTTTCTTGAACCAGAAAGCAGAGAAAATTCCTTTTATTACCCTAACGGATTATTTACAGGGCTTCCCAGAGATATACAAGACCAATTTATAAGAACCATAGAAGGACTTGAGAATGTTACAATTACAAAGTATGGTTATGGTATTGAGTACGATATTATTGAGCCGACCCAAATCTGGCCTACAACTGAAACAAAAAGAATTTCAAACCTATTTCTTGCAGGGCAGATAAACGGAACTACAGGGTATGAAGAAGCGGGAGTGCAAGGGCTTTTGGCAGGTATAAACGCTTCTTTGAAAGTTAAAGGTGAACCACCATTTGTGCTTGATAGAACCACCGGATATATAGGGGTTCTACTTGATGATCTTACCACCAGAGGTACTTTAGAACCTTACCGTATGTTTACCTCGAGAGTGGAGTATCGGCTTATGCTTAGAGAGGACAACGCAGAGTTTCGGTTAAGAGAAAAAGGGTATAAACTTGGGTTGGTAAGTAAAGAAAAATGGGAAAAAACAGAGGATAAGAGAGAGAAAATATCTTCTTTGATAAATGAACTTAAAGAAAAAAAAATAATTGAGAACGATAAAACAATAACTGCTTTTGAATGGCTACGTAAACCAGATACATATATAAAAGATGTTTTACCTGAAACCAAATATTCAGAAGAAGTGCTTTTAAAAGCAGAAATAGAAGCAAGGTATGCGCCATACATAGAAAGAATGTTGCAGGAAATGAAAGAGTTTAAGAATCTTGAAAAAATCAAAATACCAGAGACCACCGATTTTACTAAAATATCTGGGTTATCTCTTGAAATACAAGAAAAACTGTCTCAATTCAAACCTATGACTCTTGGGCAGGCAAGTAGAATTTCTGGTGTTACGCCAGCAGCTATTACAAGATTAATAATATACTTTGGGAAGAAAGGTTCTGCTTAACAAAGCATTCTCCTTGAGGTTGATTATCTTTCTAAAAAATTGACAAAAGACTATTTGAAGGTATACTGGTATTACAAACCTATTACCAAAGGAGAAGAAGAATGTCAAGAAATAGAATGGTTATAAGTATGTCGATATCTCCCGAACTTTATTCACTGATAAACAACCTTGCCAAAGAAAATAAAATTACTCGTAGTGAGTTACTAAAGCGTTCTTTGAAACAGTATATTGCTTCAGAAAGAAGATGGAAAGAGTTGAGAAGATGGAGTAAGGAGTCGGCAGAACGTATGAATATAAAAGAAGAACAAGATATTGAGAGAATTGTAGATGAATGTAGGATTGAGCAAAATAGATGACACTTTCTCAATATCCGCGAGTAGTTGTTGATACTAATGTCTATATTTCAGCAATTCTTTTTGGTGGAAAACCTGAAGAAGTGAGATATTTAGCAAAAGTAGGGATGATAGAAATAATGGTTTCTGAACATATAATTGCAGAAGTCGCAGATGTATTGAAGAAAAAAATTTAATTGGCAGAATTGGCAAATTTTATATGCTACAAATGATATTAGAGAAAATGGTACAATAGTTACTCCCCGAAAAGTTGTTAACATAATAAAAGAAAATAATAAGGACAATTTGATATTGGAATGTGCGTTAGAAAGTAGAGCGGAATACATTGTTTCTGGAGAAAGAAACATTTGCTACCTTTGAAAAAATTTCGCAATAGTTTGATATTAACCCCTTCTGAATTCATACAAATTCTTAGTAAGTAATCAAAAAAGTATGTGGTGTCTATTCACTCTGGTACTACGGTGCATACACCTTCTACACAACAATCGGGCACTCTGAGAACTTACCCTTCTGCATAGAAGACATCTCCGAAGGGTTTAACAGGCTCAGAGTATAAGAACAAAAGGGCTGAACCTTTTGTTAACAGCCCGATTCTTGCTTGAGGTTAGTAGCACCTCGTAATTCGTTCCTAAACACATACTTTTTTAACGAAAAGAAAGCAAAAAACATAAAAGACCCCCTCACCTTGCATCCTCTCCCCCAAGAGGAGAGGCAAATAAGGAAAGATTGTCATTCCGGACTTGATCCGGAATCTCGTTTTTTACGTTGTGCCCATTACTGGCGCGGATCACATTATAGATCCTGAAAACAGTTCAGGATAACAAAATAAGATTAAACAAGGAGGTAAGAATGGCTCAAAATAGTATTAAATCGTGGAAGATGTATAACAAAAGTCTTGAATATCTTGCTTCAGGTAGTTCAACAGGTTCAAAAAGACCTTCCTTTGAAAACATTGAACCTGGGTTGATAGTTAAAGGAAAAGGGTGTAAAGTATGGGATGTTGATGGTAACCAATATATAGATTACCGTAGCGGTATAGGACCTGTTTCTCTTGGTTATGCAAATTCTTGTGTAGATAACGCTATATCAAAACAGTTGAAAGACGGTATTGTATTTGGGCATCCCCACCCTCTCGAAGGTGAAGTTGCAAAAATACTTACAGAAAACATACCTTCTGCTGAAAAGGTCAGGTTCCTTAAAACTGGCGGGGAGGCTGTGGCAGCTTGCATAAAAATATCAAGAGCTGCAACCGGCAGAAACAAGATTATACAGTGTGGTTATAACGGTTGGCTTAACACTCTTTCTACTGGCGGTTTTATGCCTATTGGTATAGCCAATACCCAACCTCTCAAAGGAGTTCCCGTACAGACAGCTTCTTTACATTCTTATTCACCTTGGGGGGATATCGCTCCATGGGAAAAAGCCTTTGAGACATTTGGAAAAGATATTGCAGCTGTTGTTATAGCTTCAAACTATTCGGAAATGGAAAAAGGGAAAAAGTTTCTACCAGCGTTAAGAAAACTCACTAAAAAATACGGTATTTTAATGGTTATGGACGAGATAGTTACCGGATTTAGATTGGCTATAGGCGGGGCGCACCAGTATTTTGGATTTATACCTGATTTAGCAGTCTTTGGTAAAGGTATGGCGAACGGAATGCCAATAACAGCTTTTCTGGGAAGAAAAGATTTGATGGATATGGCTCGCGAGGTGAGTGTGTCATCTACTTTTGGAGGAGAAACCCTTTCTTTGGCTGCAGTTAAAGCTACTATAAAATTTTATAAAAAAAATAGAGTAATTGACCATTTATGGGAGGTAGGTACACTCTTTCAGGAAGGTGTCAACAGATTGTTTAAAAAATATGGTATATCTGCTGAACTACAAGGTTTTCCCGTATGCCCTGTTTTTAGTTTTGAAGATAACGATGTTAGAGCAGATTTTTTTAAAAACTGTTATGCTAACGGCGTTTCTTTATATAATGTACCTTATGTAACTTACGCACATAAGAAGAAAGATATTGAAGAAACACTTAAAAGGATAGAAAAAATTTTGCAAGCACTTGCTGGTCGCAAGTTTTAAGAACTTGTGTTTGAAGTTTCAAGGTTAACTGGCATATCAGAGTTGGTAAGTTTGCTACCGCCAGAAAACCTATCTCTAAGATTTCTTGATAGGAGCCAAACAGGTAAACGTAAAAATTGTATTGCAGCAAGGTAAAATTGTTTTGGGTCTAACCCTAATAGGGTTCCATTATATTGTACTAATTTACTGTAAGCGAAACCACCTAAAAAACCTCCTGCAGCACCACCTATTGCTTCAAAATAGAAAGCCATTGCAAAACCTTCTGCTTGAGAATCGGCTGGGACTGCTTGCACCATAGCCCTTGTTTTGGCAAGCGCAAGCCCTCCGTTAAGGAATCCGTGCACTATGTAGAGAAAGAAAGCCCACGCAAACAGGGAGTTACCTCCAGAAGGAACAAAAAGCCATAATAAGCCCAACCCTGTCAAAGGTAACATCGCAACGGTTATAACCCATTTACTACCTCTTTTGTCTGATTCGTAGCCCCATCTACCTATTCCAAATATACTACCAAGCGCACTAACTGTGCCTAACCAAACTATTTGGCTTGCAGGCATTTTACAACTTTTCAAAAAAACTACCCATAAAGGTATAGAAGCGTTTGACACAAAAAGATGTGAAGCTGTGTACAACCCGTATCTTTGTAATGGTTTTCTTCGTAAAACACTAATAATTCTATTAAATAATGGTTTGCCGTCATTTTTTAAGGGAGTTTCTACTAAACAAGCAAAAAAGTAAGAGCCAGTGAGAGCAACAATGGCAGCAAGACAAAACATAGGCGTAAAACGTAATATAGAAGGGTTTTTCCCAAGGAATAAGCCTAAAGCTATTGGGAAAACCACATCAACCAATCTCAATTTTATACGCATACGAGCAAGGAAAACACCTGTATCTTTTTCTAATATGCTATCTTGTACAAGCGGTTGCCAACTGGTATTTCCGCAAGTAACAAAAAAACCTCTTAAAGCATAAAAGAATATTCCAAGAAAGACCATCTGAACACTTGGGGTGTTGTTGGCAGCAATAAAGGCAAGCCCAAGTAATGGAAAGACAGCAAGAAGTCGTCCCCATGAACATAGGCGTGCTCTACCCATTAAGGGCAGGAGTCTTAACCCCAGCAGTTTCACAAAAGGGAAAGACTGGTTTAATGTAGCCATAACCCCTATATGAAAAGGGGTAGCACCCAAGGTAAGAAGAAAAAGTGAAGATACGTTGCCTGTAATAGAGATAGAGTTATTGATAGAATTTGTAATAGCCGCTTTGATGAGTTTGTCTTGGTTATTTTTACGGTGAAACTCGTTCATCTCTTCAACTATTCTTGGAGAGCGTGTCAAAAAGCATCTTGTTTTGTTTATGCGGTATCTCAGGTCCATATTTGTTTTTTTTAAAAGAAGAAAAAAAGCCGGAGGTTAAAATATACAAAGTAATAGATAGGTTACCATATTTTAGAGGTTATCTCAAATTATAAAAAAATAAAGGCGGAATGAGGGGATAGCAGAGAAAGTAAATAACACCAAATACTTTTTTGTCCCCACTTCCTTTTCCGCCTTCGGCGAGATTGCCACGTTACGAAACACTCGCAAAGACGGAATGGGGGGTATTTCTTTGCACTACACTTGACTAAGACGAAGGTCAGACCCCCGCAGAAAACACCGAGGACCGACCTTCATCACTAGCCCCCGTAATTGGAGTAGTAAAAACGAGATTCTGGATCAAGTCCGGAATGACAATCTTTCCTTATTTGCCTCTCCTCTTGGGGGAGAGGATGTAAGGTGAGGGGGTCTTTTATGTTTTTTGCTTTTACGCTTTTGCTTGCCATTGCGAAGGAACGCTTTCTAATGACGTGGTAAGTCCCTCGAAGGTACTCGGGACAAGACTCCAAGGGTAGAAGGCAAAATAAGGGAGTGAATAGACACCCCATCCTTTTTAAATCCAGTTTCTCAATCTTTGTATTGTCTTATCCTTACCAAGGTGCTCAAGCAACTCAAACAATCCAGGTCCTGTTGTTTTACCGCTTAAAGATACCCTTAACGGATGAAAAACTATCCCTGCCTTATAGTTTTTTGATTCACAAAATTCTCTAACTATCGATTCAAGATACGTTACAGTCCACTCTTTGGAATCTTCAAATAAGGGCAACAGTTCTTTTAACACTTTTTTCCCTTCTTCTGTTAAGTATTTGTTGACGGCTTTTTCTTCATATTCTGGTTCTTGTACAAAAAAACCTATATGGTACGGGACATCCTTTAAAACCTTTATTTTTTCTTGTTCAAAAGATATTGCTTTTATAAGATAGTTCGCCTCTTCTTCTGTTACGGTATCTTTTAAAATTCCTACCTCTTTTAAATACGGTATAGATAAGTTAAAAATCCTTTCAGGGGTGGTTTTTCGCATATACAGACCATTCATCCATAGCAGTTTTTCAGGGTCAAAAACAGCGTTTGACTTGTTACACCTATCAAGACTAAATTTTTGTATTAGTTCTTCTTTTGAAAAAACATCCTGGCTGTCAGATGTTCCCCAACCTAAAAGTGCCATATAATTCGCAAAAGCTTCTGGTAGGTATCCGGCTTCTTTATATTCCCTAACAAAAGCTGCGCCACTTCTTTTACTTAACTTTGCTTTATCTAAACCTAATGTCATAGTCATATGAGCAAACTGAGGTATATCATAACCGAGAGCATCAAACAACATAATATGTTTTGGGGTATTGGAAAGGTGGTCTTCTCCTCTAATTATATGGCTAATTTTCATAAGACAATCGTCAATAACCACCGCAAAATGAAACAATGGTAACCCGTCGGACTTCATAATAACAAAGTCAGGTATATTTTGGGATTCAAAAACAACTTCCCCTTTTATCAGGTCGTGAACCGTAATATTTTTGTTAGGAACTTTTAACCTTAAAACAGGTTTTCTCCCTTCTTTTTCGTATTTTTCTACTGTTTCAGGGGATATAGACCTACAAAAGTTGTCATATCCAGCAGACCTATGCTTACCAGTTTTACTATTCCTCTCCTCTATCTCTTCTTTTGTGCAATAACATTTGTATGCCTTACCTTCATTTAGAAGTTTTTGAGCCGACTTTTTATAAAGAGATAACCTTTCAGTCTGTTTATAAGGACCAAATTCTCCACCTATATCAGGTCCTTCGTTCCATTCTATACCAATCCATTTAAGGTCCTCCATAATAGCGGTCACAAACTCTTCTTTAGAACGTTCAGAATCGGTATCTTCTATCCTTAAAACCAGGGTACCGTTACTGTTCTTTGCGAACAGATAATTAAACAACGCCATTCGTGCGTTACCAATATGTAAAAACCCTGTTGGGCTCGGCGCAAACCTTACTCTAACCATTTTATTTTTTCCTTTCTGTTGTTATTTGTAATATAATAATTATACATTTTTGCTTTAAATAATCAAAATAAGAAAGGAGGGGGATATGAAGAGATTAAAATATGTATTGATTTTGTTTATATTGATTGTTGTAAGCGTTAAGGCAGAAAATAATGCTTATACCCAATGGCAGAAAAGAAGAGAACTATTAAAGCAAGATAAAAGCGTAGCAAGGTATTACACTTTTGAAGATGTAAAAGATAGCAAAAGTGTAGTAGTTGACCTTGGCAAAGATGGAAAAAACCTCTTATATACTACCTACCAAGACCTTGTAACCAAAGAAGTTTTTGATGACCTTCAAGTGATAGAAGGTAGGTTCCCCGGGAAAAAAGCGGTAAGGTTGGATAAAGGTTCTTATCGGGGAGAAACATTTAATATAAAGGATGACCAGTTTAGCGCAGAAATATGGTTTCGCCGTCAAGGTCCCGGCAGTGTAATACCTGCAAGCAAATTTAAAGTTGGTACCATTCTTGCAGTTTCAGGTTACCGTGAAGGTTGGCGACTCATCTCGTCTTATGAGTCTTCTAACACTCTAAGTTTTGAGATAGGGCAACCCAATGGTTCAACTATAAATTATGCGAAAGTTCCTTTAGCAGACAATGTTTGGCACCATCTTGTAGTGACGTTTGATGGCACAAGAATGAATTTATATATTAACGGGCAACTGGCTGAAAAAAGTATGACAATGAGAGATGAAGATAAAAAAACAGTCAAGACAGACTCTTTTAAAGGTAAATATGTTCCAGCGAAAGCCCCTTTTGTGGTAGGTTTCTCAGGATACGGGGTTGGGTCATCAAAACTTGATATAGACGAAATAGTTATATACAACAGAGTTCTTAAACAAGAAGAAATCTCTTTTTCGCATCAAGACATCTTTTTGAAAGCAGATACCTATATTAAGCAAGGTAACTACAAAAAAGCTCGAGAAGAATATGGCAAAATGAAAGGGCAAGCCGGTTTTGGTACTGAGTTTGCGTTATTTAATATTGCTGAAAGTTACAGGTTAGAAAAGGATTATGTTAACTCACATAAAACTTTTGAAGAGATACAAAAACTGAGCAACCTGTCTGATTATTACCGGATATATGCTTTTTTTCAGCAAGCAGAAGTTTATCTTGAACAGAAAAACAACATTAAAGCCAGAGAAGTCTATCAGAAAATTTTGCAGGTCCCGGGAGCATTAGAACACCATATTTTTAACTCAAAATTAAAAGTAGCCGATACATACAAGGATGAGAAAAAATATTCTGTTGCAAGACAAATATATGAAAAACTTCTTATAGAAGAAGAATCAAAAAAGTTACCTCATGATGGTTATCGGCTTGACCTTAGGGATAGGCTTGAAACAATAGATGGGTTGGCTGATGGTGCAACTTTAAAAACTCGTCACGAAAAACTTGTTGAGTGGGTCAATAGCCCCAAAAAATCTATATATGTGTCTATAAAAGGTAATGATAAAAATATAGGAACAAAAGCAAAACCCTTTGCAAGCATACGAAGAGCTCAAGAAGAAGTGAAAAAAATAAAAAAAGAAGGTATGCCAGCAGGGGGGATCAATGTTTATCTTAGAGAAGGTAAATACCTTATTGATGAGAGCATTTCTTTTGGGATAGAAGATTCTGGTACAGCAGACGCTCCAGTAATATATAGAAATTACCCAAACGAAGAAGTAAGAATTATGGGTGGGAAACAGGTAACCAATTTCAAACCGCTTTCTGACCCTGAAATAATCAGACGTTTACCAGATGAATCAAAAAACAAGGTATGGGTGTCCGATCTTAAAGAGTTAGGCATAATAGATTATGGGCAGTTACTAAACAGAGGTAGCCACGCTAAATCGAACCTTTCTGCCCTTGAACTTTTTTTTGATAACAACCCTATGACGCTTGCACGTTGGCCTAACCAAGGGTACGAGAGAGTATCGAAACTTGTTACACCAGAGGGCGACGGAGTGTTAGGTGGGCAATCTCCACGGACAGGTACTTACCAATATGGCAGATTCTGTTATTCTGGCGATAGACCTTTAAAATGGAAAGAAGATAAAAATATATGGATATACGGTTATTTTGCTTACGAGTATGAGAAGAGCCATACCAATATAACTTCAATAGATACAGAAAACCGTATAATCAACATTGGCCCTGACACACGGTACCATAGAAGTGGAATAGAACGCCATTTTATTAGGGTTAAACAGAATGCTCCTTACGTTGTCTATAACCTATTAAGCGAACTTGACGCACCGGGGGAATGGTATCTTGATAGAGAAACAGGGAAACTATATTTTTACCCGCCATCAGACATTAAAAAAAGCGAAATATTTGTTTCAACCTTGAGTGTACCTTTTTTAGTGATGAACGACGCATCTCACATTGGGTTTTACGGGTTGACATTTGAAGTTAACCGTAGCAACGGGCTTGAGATAAAGAAAGGGCAGAACAATTTGATAGCCGGTTGCACAATAAGGAATACAGGACAATGGGCAGTAGATATACCGAGCGGATGGAACCATAAAGTATTTGGTTGTGATATGTATAATATGGGCGAAGGAGGGGTGATTCTTGACGGGGGCGATAGAAAAAAACTTATCCCGGCAGGTCATCTTGTTGAAAACAACCATATTTACAGTTTCAATAAATTTGAAGGGGGATACAGGCACACCGTTCGTATTCAAGGTATAGGGCAAAGGGTTTCCCATAATGTTACAAACGACACGCCTATGCAAGCAATACATTTTATTGCAAACGACCATATTATAGAGTTTAATGAACTGCACGACATTGTTTATGAAGGTAGAGAACTCGGAGCAATGTACGTCTATTCTAACAATTGGGCTATGATGAACAGAGGCAACATTATACGTAACAATTTTTTTCATCATATAAGTTATCACTCTTCGCCTAACCTAACACAAGGTTTAAACGCAATACATATAGACGCACTTAATGGTGGGCTTGTAATAGAGAAGAACTTTTTTTACAGGTTTCCCAGTGGAGTATCAAATCCTCAACCTGAAAACCGTATCGAAAACAACATATTTGTTGATGCAGGCAACAGAAGTATAGGGCAAGGGAACCGAACAGGTATTTTTTATACCCCAGACGGAGAACCTAAAGTATGGCTAATCAACTCTTGTCTTGTTAGGGACCTAATTTTTGCAAGATATAAACAACCACCTTGGAGTAATAGATACCCGCAGTTGTTTGATGTTCTATATAGAGATAAACCAATAGCCTGGCCACAAAATAATTTTATAGAACGGAATATCAACACAGGTGGTCCCTTTTTATCTATATCAGCGGGTATTAAAGACGACAACATCATAAGAAACAACTGGGACGGAGACGACCCGTTTTTTATTGATAGAAACAATGCTGATTTTCATTTAAGACCTGGTTCACCTGTTTACGGGTTGACAGGTTGCGAACCTTTAACTATGAAAAATATAGGGGTCTACAAAAGCCCTCTAAGAGCCAGTTGGCCTATAAACAGAACAAAAGAAGATATAGGTAGATACTATAAATCTGATTGGAGTGGCGCTGGGGCATTATTAAAAACAGATTTGATGCGTCCTTTAAAAAGGATAAGCCCCACTAAATATCACACAGTGCCATTAAAGAAAAGTTCTGTTGATATAGATGGTAACCTAAATACAGCAGAATGGGGTCAACTTGATAAGAGTAACTCTTTATCAATAGAAGAGTTTTATACAGGAGAAAAACAGGTAGGCGCAAAAAGTTATGCGTGGTTTCAGTACGACAATGAAAACCTATATATTGCAGTCAAACACGAACCTGACCCTTTTAAAGTAGGGATGTTACCGAGATTGAAAGAACATTTACCGCAGTTTGAAGTAGCGATAGAAAGTCAGCACGGTCCAAAGAGCTTAGGTTGGTGGATAGATGATATGGTAACAGGTCCTGTATATTCTTTATGTTTTAATTATAACGGTGAGTTTAAAGTGAACAATATTTTTGGGATGCCACATAAAAATGTTGTTGAAATAGAAAAAGCGGTAGAGTATAAAAGAGCAATACAGAACGATGAAAATAGAGTCTGGACCCAAGAGATTAAGATACCATTTAAATCTCTCGGTATAACTCCAAAAGACGTAGAACAACTTGCCTTTAACCTTGGAGTTTATAATAAAGCAGGCTGGTTTGCTTGGGTATCCACAGGCTGTTCAATCTGGCGTGTAGAGAACGCAGGGTTTATTAAATTTGCTAAATAAGAAAAAACTCTCTGGTATGTTCTGTTTAAAATATGGTGCGGGTAGTAAACCATATCAGTTATGATAATCACTTTAACTTTTAGTGGTATGAACTGTTTTAAAATGGAGATATAAAATGGAAAAGAATAAAGATGTTGTTCTACTTGAAAAATTTAGAAGATATTTGTCTGCAACAAATAAGGTAGAAAAACAAACTCTGTTAGAGGACCTTAAAAGTTACCAAGGCGATTATACTGAATTGTTTAAACAATTAGCGCCTATACCTGCTGATACCAATAAAGGAATAATTAAGAACCGACCTTTCACGCTAAAAAAATTTTATGAAAAATACCCTGATGAACTAATATCAATGTATATCCCAGACGACTATAAACAAGGCGAGAAACGACCAATGGTGCTTTTTTTACACGGTGGTGGGCAGGCGATGTCAAGAGATACAAGCAAAAAACTTTTTGAGCAGAGGATAACCGATATAGTTGAAGAGAGCGGATTTATCTTTTGTGCTGCTTGTGCCCCTTACAGCGAAACATCTTTTAACGGCTGGAACCTTCCCGGTACAGACGATTTTATTATGGATGTAATAGAAGAGATGGAATCTTGTTATTCTATCGACCCTGATAGAATTTTTCTTGCTGGGACATCAATGGGCGGTATTGGGACAATACATTTAGCCCATAGATTAAGCGATAGGTTTGCGGGCGTGTTTGTATCTTCCAGTTCTTGGGATATAGCCTACTGGCCTTGCCTTATAGGTACTTCGGTTTGGATATCTCAAGGGCTAAACGATGCTGTTATGTTTCGTAGAAGACATGGGACAGATATAGAGTTTGCAAGGCTTATGAAAAGAAGGCTTGAAGAGTCAGGGGTAGAATGTTTCTATCGTGAAAACTCTGGCGGTCATCCTATCGCTAATGGAAGAGTTGCTCTCAGAGAATGGCTTGCTTGGGCAAAACATAAGACCAGAGACCCGTTTTTTCCACGTGTTGTAGCCCTTACACCGAGAGGACTTACTCCTTGGATAGATTGGCGAAGACATCCTGTGCCTGTATCTGCTTATCAAACAAGCATAGATTTTCACGATATACCTCATTCACCTCATTGTAGGTGGGTAACAGTAGAAGGTATCGGCAACAACAGTATAATGTATGATATGGCAGAGATAACGCCTTGTAAAGACGATGTGGAAGAAGATTGGAACAATTTTCAGGTTATGCTGAAAAGAAAACATATCAAGGCAGGTTTGGTTGAAACTTTTCTTGATAAATCAGGTGTAATAGAAGTGAACGCTCAGAACGTTAAAGGGTTTACTTTATGGTTACATCCAGATATGCTTAACCTTGATAAAGTAAGAATCTTTGTTAACGGAATAGAAAAGTTTAATGGTCCAATTATCTCTAACGCTGGTGTTTTGGCAGAATCGTTTGATAGAAGAAGGGATTGGGGTTTGCTTTACCCTGCAAGTATTACTCTTAAAGAAACAGAAGAAGATTTTTGGGTTTGGAAAACAACAGCAGACCAGATAAAACTTGGTCGTTGATAATGGGTTAGGAACATATTATTATGGAAAATATCTATCTCGCTTTGTACAATTCAATCCTACTATTTATATTAGTGATAGCGTTTCCTTTTGTATGGAGAAGAATAAAACCTGATAAGAAGTTTCCGGGTGATTGGAAGGAACGTTTTGGGGTATATAATAGAGAGGTTTGTGTTAGAATGAAACAGAGCAAGAATGTATGGATACATACAGTTTCAATAGGGGAATTTCTTTCAGTGAACCCTCTAATCAAAGAATTGCAGAAAGAAAACAATGTGGTGGTAACCCTTGCAACCAAAACAGGTAGAGGGGTTGCTGAAGAAAAATTTCCTGATACAACTCATCTTTTCTTCCCAGCTGACTTTTATCCTATAATGATGAAAGCGGTTAACAGGATAAACCCCAAACTTATTATTATAGTAGAAACAGAGATATGGCCAAGTTTATTAAAAATTGCTTACGATAAAAAAATACCTGTAGCGCTTATCAATGGGCGTATCTCCCCCTCTTCTTACCCAAAATATAAAAAGATGAGATTTTTTGTAGGCAAGTTCTTAAGGTTCTTCTCAGTTATAACTATGAGGAACCAAGAAGAAGCTGTCAGAATTATGGATATGGGCGCTCTCAAAGAAAAAATCAAGGTTGTTGGTAGTATGAAATTTGACCTGGCTTATGATATGAGTAAACAGATAAACCCTTCTAAAATAAGAGAACAATATAAGATTTCCAGTAACAAAAAAGTGGTAGTTTTTGGTTCTCTACATCCAGCGGAAGAAGAAGGGGTTGTTGAGGTGGTGGAAAAGTTGCTTAATAGATTTAAAGATATACTTATAATTATTGTTCCAAGATACCTTGATAAGACAGATATATACAAACTTCTTTCAAATAAAAAAATAAAATATATGAGAAAAAGTTCTTTTATGGCTGATGAAGAGTTTTCGGTTCTTATTGTTGATACTTATGGGGAGCTGAACAATTTTTATAGTGTATGCGATATGGCTTTTGTTGGGGCAAGCCTTAATCCTTGGGGAGGGCAGAACCCAATAGAACCTATTTCTTTTAAAAAACCAGTTGTATACGGTAAGTATAACTGGCATTTTCTTGAAGAATGGAGACTAATAAAAGAAGGTGGCGGAGGTATAGAGGTAGATTCGTTTGTATCTTTATATGACCAACTGGTAAAACTTATTGAAAACCCTTCGTTAGCATCAGAAATTGGAGAGAAAGGGTATAACACTCTTCTTGAAAATATGGGAGCTACAGAACGAAACCTTAAGGTTCTTTCACGTTTTCTGTAAGTCTTTATGTTTTGCCTTTGAATCTATAAACGCCCAATTTTACCATCCTGAACTTGTTTCAGGATCTCTCATTTAATCCACTTTGGTAGTAAGTAAAGTGTAAAAACGAGATTCCGGATCAAGTTCGGAATGATATACAAGGGGCAATCTCATACTTTATCATTACGTCTTTAGTTTTTTCTTAGCCTGCTAACTGCACCCCTCACCCTTAATCCCTCTCCCTCAAGGGTAGAGGGCAAAAAAGGGGAGTGAATAGACACCACATACGTCTTTCTTTTATGTTTTTATCTGCCGTTTTATGGCATTGCGAGGAATGCCTTCTAATGACG
>Ga0172382_10001572_pt1 | contig 40611 bp, 30 predicted proteins | sample Leawel138RmetaG_FD_122245 | JGI IMG/M metagenome (GOLD analysis project Ga0172382, IMG submission 122245) | Leachate microbial communities from a municipal landfill in Southern Ontario, Canada - Leachate well 138R metaG | ecosystem: Engineered > Solid waste > Landfill > Unclassified | place... | reverse complement strand
CGTCCGACCTTGAAATCGAGGCCGCTGATAACCTCGACCGGCCCCTCTTCGCCCTGGAACGTCACCCGAAGTTCTTCGACCTCGAGCAGGACCCCGCGCTCGCCGGCGTGGGTGGCCGGCGCTGCCGCGGCCACGCCGGGCGTAAACGGAATCTGGACGGTCCGGAACATGGCTCTCACCGGTTTCTATACCTAAATCACATTGTGGCATGCAATTCGTGTTTTTATAAATGCCAGTATCTCATTATTTACCTATCGATTACCCTAAGGTTTCGGTCACAGCATTCAGGGTTCTAACCGCTTGACAGCCATACCCAACCTGAATAAAGGACACCACAAATCTGATCTGGCATACAAGACAAAGCTATAATTCGCAATGCGGCAGGCGCCGGCTCTTATCCTTGGCGCGGCAGGCATACTGGTCGTTTTCGGAGTCACGCAATGTCCTCTTCCCCCGGGCTGCCTCCAGCCCTGGCCATCGAAGGCCGCCTCGCCACCATCACCCTGCGCCGTCCGGAGCTCGCCAACCGGCTCGACGATCAGGATCTGGCCACCCTGATGGCGCACTTGAATGCCGTGGATGCCGCTCACGATGTGCTGGTGCTGCGCTTATGCGCCGAAGGCCGCCACTTCTGCAGCGGCTATAACGTGGATGGCTTTACCGCCAATCAGCGCGATCCCGCCGTCACCTTCGCCAGCGTGGCCGATCGGCTCGAAGGGCTGCGGCCGGTCACGCTCGCGGCCATCAATGGCGGCTTGTACGGCGGCGCCACCGATCTTGCCCTGGCCTGTGATTTCCGCATTGGCGTGGCGCAGGCCAAGGGTTTCGTACCCGCCGCCCGGCTGGGCCTGCATTTCTATCGGGGCGGCATGGAGCGCATGGTGTCTCGCTTGGGACTGGACATGGCCAAGCGTATCCTGCTCCTGGCCGAGCCGTTCGATGCCGCCGGCATGCTGGCCAGCGGCCTGCTGACCCAGGTCGTGGCCGACCGGCAGGCACTCGACGAAGCCGTGGAGAGCCTGTCGCAAACGCTGGCCGGCATGGCGCCGCTGGCGCTGCTGGGCATGAAAAAACATCTGAATGCCATCGGCCATGGCGGCATCGATGCCGCCATGTTTGCCGCGGATGAAGCCGCCGCGGCAAGCTCCGACGACCTGCGCGAAGGTGCACGGGCTTGGCGCGAAAAGCGGCCACCCGTGTTCCGCGGCCGCTGAGCGGCCAGCCCGTTTTCAGTTGCCAAAAAAGGCCCCCACGCTTGCCGCTAAAGCGGCGGCGCTGCCCCCCGAGGGGGTTTTTTGCCTTGGGGCGGCCCGGCGGCAAAAAATACCCCCAAGCTCGCCGCTACCGCGGCGGCGCTGCCCCCGAGGGGGCTTTTTGCCTTGGGGCGGCCCGGCGGCAAAAAACCCGGCTGAGCCGGGGATCACCGCGAGTTTCAGCTTGGCTCCCGCAGGGCGACGGTCAGACGCTGCGAGAGTTCGGAAAGCTCATTGCGCAGTTCGCGCAGATGCGATTTGGCGATCGACAGCGACTCTTCGATGGGCTTGCCATCGGGATCGCTCAAGCGGTTGCGCGCACCGCTGATCGTGAATCCCTGCTCGTAGAGGAGTTCACGGATGCGACGGATCAGCAGCACTTCGTGGTGCTGGTAATAACGGCGGTTGCCGCTGCGCTTGATCGGCTTGAGCTGGGTGAACTCCTGCTCCCAGTAGCGCAACACATGGGGTTTGACACCGCAGAGTTCGGCGACCTCACCAATGGTGAAGTAGCGCTTGGCGGGAATGGGCGGTAGCACCGTGCCCGTTTCCGAACGCGTCATGAGCCTTCCTGTTGAGGATTAACCAAGGGATTGTCGGGTGCCTGGCACCGTGGCCTCGACCGCCGCAGCGGCGTCGGCCGCGTCGCGCGGCGCCTGTTCGACCAGGGATTTGAGTTTTTGGCTGGCGTGGAAGGTCACGACACGCCGGGCCGCGATGGGAATGACCTCGCCGGTTTTGGGATTTCGGCCCGGACGCTGGGGTTTGTCGCGCACCTGGAAATTGCCGAAACCGGACAGCTTGACCGCCTCGCCCTGCTCCAGCGAAAGACGGATCTCGTCGAAAAACGCTTCGACCATGTCTTTGGCCTCGCGCTTGTTGAGACCGACGCGTTCGAACAGGAATTCGGCCAGCTCGGCCTTGGTCACGGTCCGCCCCTCGGGCGCCGGCAGCGCATGCAGGGGTTCTGAAAAACGATCTGGAAGAGTCACTGACACAACCGGTAATACAAGAGGAGTGGGAGGAATACGTGGCCTTACACCCGCAGCCGCGACCCATGGGCCTCGGCCAGGGCGGCGATGATGCGAGCCATGCAAGCTTCGACGACGCTGTCGTCGAGGGTAACCCGAGTATCCTGTAGCCAGAACCGGAAGGCAAGACTTTTTTCTTTTGCTGACAATGACTTATCCCGCCATACGTCGAATAGCGCAACGTGTTTGACGATCTCCATGCCGGCTTCGGAACGCAAGCGCTCGATGGTTTCCCGCATGGCCTGGTAAGACACGGTTTCGTCCACCCACAGCGCCAGGTCGCGTTGCACCGATGGCTGGCGCGACAGCTCGGTGACGGTGGGCATGGCCAGGCGCATCAAGCGCTGGGCATCGACTTCGAAGACCACCGGGGCGCGATTGAGCTCGGCTTGTTGCACCCAGCGGGGATGCAGCTCGCCGATCCAGCCCAGGGTTTCGCCGTCGAGCTCGATGCGTGCCGCGCGCCCGGGGTGCAGGGCCGGATGCACGTCGGCCATGAATCGCAGGCGGTTCGCAGCCGTCCCCGCCAGCGCTTCGAGGTCGGCCTTGAGATCGTAGAAATCCACGGGCCGACGGCTGTCGGCACTCCATTGCTCGGGCCAGACGGGCCCCCAGGCCAGGCCGGCCAGCCTGAGCGGCTGCTCGATACCAGCCACCTGGAGAGGGCCATCGGCCAGACCGGAATTGCGGCGGTAGATCCGGCCCAGCTCGAATACCCGCACCCGCGGCTGCTTGCGATTGGCGTTGTAGCGCACGTTTTCGAGCAGCCCGCCGATCAGGCTGCTGCGCATCACCGCCAGGTGGGAGGCGATGGGGTTGAGCAGGCGGATCGGATCGGCATTACCGGCCAGATCGGTTTCCCAACCGGATTCGACGAAGCTGAAGTTGACCACTTCCTGGTAATCGAGGGCCGCCATCGCATGCCGCAGTGCATGCGGCGAACGCAAGCCTTCCGGAGCCTCGCGCATCAGGGCCGGCGCCACGGGCGGCGCATCGGGCAGGCGCTCGAAGCCATAGAGCCGCGCCACTTCTTCGATGAGGTCTTCCTCGATTTCGATGTCGAAGCGATACGACGGCGGCGTCACGGTAAAGGCTTCGTCGTCGCGCACGTATGCCAGACCTAGGCGTTCGAAGATCGAGGCCATTTCGTCGACCGGTACCGCGACGCCCAACACGCGCTGGCAGCGCGCGATCCGCATGCGCACCGGCTTGCGCTCGGGCAGCGCCGTGATCTGGTCGTCGAGAGGGCCGGCCTGGCCGCCGCACACGTCCAGGATCAATTGCGTAAGGTACTCGAGATGTTCGGGGATGGACTCCGCGTCTACGCCTCGTTCGAAACGATGGCCGGCGTCGGTGCTGAAGTTGAAGCGGCGCGACCGGCCGGCAACCGCCTCAGGCCACCAGAAGGCGCCCTCGACGTAAATATGGGTGGTGTCCAGGCTGACGGCGGTGGATTCGCCGCCCATGATGCCCGCCAGGCTTTCTACGGTACGCTCGTCGGCGACGACCCCGACCTGATCATCGAGCGTGACGGTCTGGCCATTGAGCAGCTCGAGGCTTTCGCCTGCGCGAGCCCAGCGTACCGTGATGCCGCCATGGATCTTGTCGAGATCGAACACGTGGGAGGGCCGCCCCAGTTCCAGCATGACATAGTTGGAGATATCCACCAGGGCCGAGATCGACCGCTGGCCGGCACGCTCGAGTCGGGTGCGGATGTATTCGGGCGTGGCGGCGCGGGCGTTGACGCCGCGGATCACCCGCCCCGCAAAGCGGCCGCAAAGGTCGGGAGCCTCGATGCGTACGGGCAGGACCTCGGACAGCGTGGCGGCCACCGCCGGCATCGCCGGCACGCGCAGCGGCGCGCCGGTGAGCGCGGCGACCTCGCGCGCTACGCCGAGCACCGACAGGCAATCGGCCTTGTTGGGCGTGAGCTTGAGGGTAAAAATCGTATCGTCCAGCGAGAGGGCCTGGCGCAAAGGTGTGCCCGGCACCAAGGCCGCGTCGAGCTCGAGCAAACCGCCATGATCCTGCGAGAGGCCGAGTTCGCGCGCCGAGCACAGCATGCCGAAAGACTCCACGCCGCGCATTCTGGCCTTGCCGATGGCCATGCCGCTGGGTAGCTCGGCACCGATGCGCGCCAGCGGCACCACCAGACCCGCGGCGGCGTTGGGCGCGCCGCAAACGATCTGCAACCGTTCGGCGCCGCCGTCGTCGACCTGGCATACGCGCAGTTTGTCGGCATCGGGGTGCGGTGCGATCTCGACGATGCGCGCCACCACCACGCCCGAGAATGGTGGTACCGCGGGTTCGGCCTCTTCCACCTCGAGGCCGGCCATGGTCAGGCGATGCGCCAGCGCGTCGGTATCGAGATCGGGATCGACGAAAGCGCGCAACCAGGATTCAGGGATTTGCATGACCGGGATACCTCAGAGAGACAGGTTGAACTGGCGCAGGAAGCGCAGGTCGCCTTCGTAGAACTGGCGCAGGTCGTTGACGCCGTAGCGCAACATGGTCAGGCGCTCGAGGCCGGAGCCGAAGGCAAAGCCCATGTAGCGCTCGGGATCGAGGCCGAAGTTGCGCACCACCGTGGGGTGCACCTGGCCGCTGCCCGAAATCTCGAGCCAACGCCCTTTGTTGGGACCTTCGGTGAACATCATGTCGATCTCGGCCGAGGGCTCGGTGAAGGGGAAGAACGAAGGCCGGAAACGCACGATGAGATCGTCGCTCTCGAAAAAGCGCCGCAGGAAATGCGTATACACCCCTTTCAGGTCGGCAAACGAAATGTCTTCGGCGATCCACAAGCCCTCGACCTGATGGAACATGGGCGAGTGGGTGGCATCGCTATCGACCCGGTAGGTGCGACCCGGCGCGATCACCTTGATGGGCGGCTGGTGCATGCGGGCATAACGCACCTGCATCGGGCTGGTATGCGTACGCAGCAACAGCGGCAGGCCCTGCTCGTCTTGCATGTCGACGTAGAAGGTATCCTGCATCGAGCGCGCGGGATGGTTTTCGGGATTGTTCAGCGCGGTGAAGTTGGTCCAGTCGTTCTCGATTTCGGGGCCGTCGGCCACGTCGAAACCGATGGAGTGGAAGATTTCCTCCACGCGCTGCCAGGTGCGCATGACCGGATGCACGCCGCCCACGCCCCGGCCGCGGCCCGGCAGGCTGACGTCGATGGTTTCTTCGGCCAGCCGCGCCTGCAATTGGGCGTCGGCCAGGCCCTGCCGGCGCTGGCCGAGAAGATCTTCGATGCGCGCCTTGGCCTGATTGATGCGCGCTCCCGCCTCGCGCTTGGCCTCGGGCTCGAGCTTGGCCAGCCCCTTGAGCTGTTCCGTGATGGCGCCCTGCTTGCCCAGGAAACGGGCCTTGGCGTTTTCGAGGGCGGCGGAATCGGCGGCCGCGGCAAAAGCCTGCGCCGCCTCATCGATCAGGACATCGAGATGGGAAGACATCTAGCACTCCTAGGCGAGCCGGCCGGGGGCGGCCCGGAAAGACAAACGGGGCTGTATATCACAGCCCCGTTGCATGCGACGGCATCGGATCACCGGCGTGGTGCCCTTGCCGATCCGGAAAAACCGATCAGGCCGCCAGGGCAGCCTTGGCCTGCTGCACCACGGCCGCGAAGCCGGCCTTGTCGCGCACGGCCATGTCGGCCAGCACCTTGCGATCGAGGTCGATCGCGGCTTTTTTGAGGCCGGCGATGAAGGCGCTGTAGCTCATGCCCTGCTCGCGCGTGGCGGCGTTGATACGGGTGATCCAGAGTGCGCGGAAAGTGCGCTTTTTGTTGCGGCGATCGCGGTAGGCGTACTGCCCGGCGCGCATGACCGCCTGCTTGGCGATACGGAATACATTACCGCGGCGGCCACGATAGCCCTTGGCGGCGGCGATGACTTTTTTGTGGCGGGCGCGGGCGGTTACACCGCGTTTGACTCGAGGCATGTGTGGACTCCTGGATCAAGCAAAGGGCATCATGGCGCGAACCGACTTGACGTCGGCTTCGTGCACGGCGGTAATGCCGCGCAGCTGGCGCTTGTTTTTGGTGGTTTTCTTGGTGAGGATGTGGCGCTTGAACGCGTGACCCCGCTTGATCGATCCGCTGCCGCGAACCTTGAAGCGCTTGGCAGCGCTTTTTTTGGTTTTCATCTTGGGCATGATGATGACTTCCGTAGTTTATGACATGACATCAGGCGCGCCCCCCAACGGGGCACCTTGGATGGCCTGGCATCACTTGTTGTGGAAACTTCCCGGCTGGCGGCACCACCCGACACCGAAGCAGCCTGCCAGTCTGCGTTCACGGCAGGCAAACACCTGCGGGACCGCAACTGGCCCTAGCCTTTTTGCAGACAACCGCTTGCGGTTGGCGCGCCAGGCTTGGGCGGCTTTCGTCGTTATCTGGGTTTTGCCTTGAGGTTACCCAAAGCGGCGCACGAATCCGCCACCGCTTCCGGCACCGAAAACGAGTTTCGAGCCATCCGGCTTTTGCGCTGCACACTATACCGCTGCACACTATGCCGCTGTACATTACGCATATGGCAGGCTACGCAAACCAGAAATTATAGCGGGAATCCAGAAAAAGAGAAAGGCGCCCACCGTTGCCGATGGCGCGCCCCTGGGATGCGGAATGGGCTCAGGCGGCCTTGCCCGCAGCCGGTTTCTTTTTGGGTGACAACACCATGACCATCTGACGCCCCTCGAGCTTGGGCATGGATTCGACCTGGCACAGTTCGAGCAGATCGTCGCGAACCCGTTCGAGCACGCGCATACCGAGCTCCTGGTGGGCCATTTCGCGGCCGCGGAAACGCAGCGTGACCTTGCATTTGTCGCCTTCTTCCAGGAAGCGGCGCAGATTGCGCAACTTGACCTGGTAGTCGCCCTCGTCGGTGGCGGGTCGGAACTTGACCTCTTTGACTTGGGTGACTTTCTGTTTTTGGCGAGCTTCGTGCTGGCGCTTTTGTTCCTGGTAGCGGAACTTGCCGTAATCCATCAGCCGGCAAACCGGCGGTTGGGCGGTTGGCGCGATCTCGACCAGATCGACTTCATGTTGCTCGGACAGGCGGAAGGCTTCGGCCAGCTTGACCACGCCGAGCTGCTCTCCGTCGAGACCTATCAGACGCACCTCGGGCGCGGTAATCTCGCCATTGATGCGATTGGACTTATCGGTTGCGATGTTGACGACTCCTTAAAGACGACGAAAGGGATATTCAGGCATTGGCCACCGGCGCCGCCACTTGGCGGCGCTCGGCGATATCGGTGTGCAGCAATTGGGCGAATTCGGCCACACTCATGGCGCCGAGATCCTGGCCGCCGCGCGCGCGAACGGCCACCTGGCCCGATTGACGCTCTTTATCGCCAACCACAAGAATATACGGTAGTTTTTGTACGCTATGTGACCGGATTTTATAAGTGATCTTTTCGCCACGCAAATCCGCGTCGACGCGCAAGCCCTGGATGCGCAAGGTGTTGGCCACCTCGCGGGCGTAATCGGCGGTGGCCTCGGAGATATTGCACACCACCGCCTGCACCGGTGCCAGCCAGGGCGGCATGGCGCCGGCGTAGTTTTCGATCAGCATGCCGATGAAGCGCTCGAGCGAACCCAGGATGGCGCGATGCAGCATCACGGGCGGCCGGCGCTGATCGTTGGCATCCACGTACTCGGCGCCCAGGCGGCCAGGCATGGAAAAATCGACCTGGATGGTGCCGCACTGCCAATGCCGGCCAATGGCATCGCGCAGTGTGTACTCGATCTTGGGGCCATAGAACGCGCCGTCGCCCGGCGCCACTTCGTAGGGCACGCCAGCGCGTTCAAGGCTGGTGATCAGCGCGGCCTCGGCCTTGTCCCAGCTTTCGTCGGAGCCGATGCGTTTCTCGGGCCGGGTCGCGATCTTGTACAACACGTCGGTAAAGCCGAAATCGGCATACACGCGCTGCAGCTGCTCGGTAAACGCCACGCACTCGTCGAGGATTTGATCTTCGGTACAGAAGATGTGGCCGTCGTCCTGGGTGAAACCACGCACCCGCATCATGCCGTGCAAGGCCCCCGAGGGCTCGTTGCGATGGCATTGGCCGAATTCACCGTAACGCAGCGGCAGATCGCGGTATGAGTGCAGATGGGCATTGAAGATCTGCACATGGCCCGGACAGTTCATGGGCTTGAGCGCGTAGTAGCGGTTCTCCGACTCCGTCGTGAACATGTTCTCGCGGTAGTTTTCCCAGTGTCCGGTTTTTTCCCAGAGCCGGCGATCGAGGATCTGCGGCGCCTTGACTTCCTGGTAGCCGCTATCGCGATAGACCTGCCGCATGTACTGTTCGACCTGCTGCCAGAGGGTCCAGCCCTTGGGATGCCAGAACACCAGCCCTGGCGCCTCGTCTTGGAAATGGAAGAGATCCAGCTCGCGGCCGAGGCGGCGGTGATCGCGCTTTTCGGCTTCCTCGAGCATGTGCAGGTAGGCGTCCTGCTCTTCTTTGGTGGCCCACGCCGTACCGTAGATGCGCTGCAGCATCTCGTTGTTGCTGTCGCCGCGCCAATAGGCGCCGGCCACGCTCATAAGCTTGAAGACCTTGAGCTTGCCGGTGGATGGCACGTGGGGCCCCCGGCACAGATCGATGAAGTCGCCCTCGCGATACAGGCTGATCGTTTGGTTCTCGGGGATGGACGCGATGATCTCGGCCTTGTATTGCTCGCCGATGGATTTGAAGAACGCCACGGCGTCGTCGCGCTGCCATTCCTCGCGGGTGACGGGCTCATCTTTGCGCGCGAGCTCGGTCATCTTTTTTTCGATGGCCTGGAGATCCTCGGGCGTAAAGGGCCGCGAGAACGAAAAATCGTAGTAGAAGCCGTTGTCGATCACCGGGCCGATCGTGACCTGCGCCTCGGGAAATAGCTCTTTGACGGCATAGGCCAGCAAGTGCGCCGTAGAGTGGCGCAGGATCTCGAGCCCGTCGGCGTCGCGGGCGGTGACAATGGCGACGTCGGCATCGCCATCGATACGATAATTGGTGTCGACCAGCCGGGAATCCTCTTCGCCCGCCTGCCGCACCCGCCCGGCCAGCGCCGCGCGCGCGAGGCCAGTGCCGATCGACTGAGCGATATCGGCAATGGTCACGGGCTCGGGATACTGGCGCTGGGAGCCATCGGGCAAAGTAATCTGCGGCATGAAATCGACCTTCTCTTGCGGAGGACACGGCCACCCCAAAAGATAGGTAGACCGAGTGGAACCCTATATGCTATCACAAAGTCATGATTGTCATTTTTTGTTTCAAAATTAAAGCTCCACAAGGCTTGACCGGCCCACTTCCGCCTCGTAATCTGGAGTCACTGCCGAAACGGCAGTTCAGGAAGAACGCTCTCGGAGCGTTCACTGCCTCCTGGCAGTAACGGCCACCCAAGCGGTGGCCGTTCTCGTTTCGTTCGCCACAACAACGGTCGCCGCCCTGCCCGCCATAGCCGCCGCGCCACGATCCCCGTGCCACGCGCAATGCGTGCGATGCGCCCATGCCTCAGCGCAGGGTTTGCTCCACCGCTTCGTCAGCCAGCTGATATGCCCGGCCTCGCGCCTCTTCAAGGGTGGGCCACACGCGATCGTCGTCTTCGATGGGAGATTGATCCGCAAAGCGCACCCTGACCCGATAGCCGCCGCCAGCGTTCAGAACTTCGATGGTGAAAGGCTCACCATCCAAAATACAGCGCTCCAGGCGCCGCCACGCCGCCGTGGTCGTCATTGTTGCACCTCATTCGAAAACGGATGATGGAAAGAAAATGCCAGCGTGCTTTGCCGGGCGGCGCCAAAGGCGCCCCGCCCGCGGCAGCGAACGGCTCCGGCACGAGATGCCGGATCAGCCAAAGGTGACGATGGCTTTGTAGACCAGCGCCGCCAGGGCCGCCAGAAAACCGAGGCCGATGAGCAAGACCCCGCCATCTCGGGCCCGCAGGCCGAAACCGATGAAACTCAGGATGAGGCCAAGCACCAAGATCACCAGCCACCAGGAAACCGACATGCGCACTCCTTGGATATCAGCGGCGATGATACCCCAGTGTAGCGGATAGAAACACGATGGAGACAGGCGGCACGCGTTGAGCCGGCGCGGGATGGCCGTTACACTGTGCCGCGCCCTTGATTCACCATCCGAACCCAACACACTACCGATATTCCGCCCATGCCAAGGCGCACGCCCGGCCCGCTTCGGACTCCGGCCTTGCGCGCACCTCCGATAATGGATTCCCCCGACCCCTCCGACGGCAGCCTCTCCTCCGTTACCACCCGCGCCACGTTCGCGCGCCTCGGTATGGTCGGCACTTATATTCAATTGGCGGCCCTCACGGGATTCTGGATGTCCGTTGCCGGCTTGAGCCACCTGTTGCCGATCGGGCTGCGCCCCTTGAGCGGCTACTTGCTCAGCTTGCCGCTAGCTATCGCATCGTTTGGCGCTTCCGTGCTTTTGCTGGTGCTGGCTTGGTTTCCGCGCGCCAAGCCGCGGTGGAGCGAGGCCGCGGCGCTGGGCGTGGCGCTGGCCTACGGATTGAGCCTCGCCGCCGTGGACGATCCCGGCCTCATGGGCCGGCCAATCGCGTCAGGCCTGGCCGCCGCCCTGCTGATCAGCGCCGCCTTGCTGCAGGCCAGAAGCCTGCGCCGAACGGCGCCCTGGCCCAGGCCCCTGACCGGCGCCGGCCTCTGCACCGCTGTGCTGGGCTCCCTGGTCTCGGTGTTCGGAGCTCAGATGCTGGTCGATCACCACCGCCTCGACGCCCAATATCACGCCCGTCAACTGAGCCATGAACTCATTTACCGCACCTCGCGCGGCATGGCCGAGAGCTCGGGCTGGCTGCGCCGCCTCGCCGACCGTTGGTCGATTCTGGCCCATCCGCCCTCCATCACGCTGCTGAATCAGGAACTGCGCAGCTATCTGCGCGACAGCCCCGTATTCCGTGAGCTGGCCGTCATCGACGGCGACGAAGTCGTGCTGGCGCTCGGCACCCCCAGTGCGACGGGGGCCCGCCCGCCACTGGGCGAACGAGACGCCTTGCTGCCCTCGGCCGCCCAGGCGCGCGACACCGCGCAGCTGATCCGCCACCCGGCGGAGCTCCTGGGGCCGAACGACATCGAGAGCCTCCTATTGGTTCCGGTGAGCCGGGACGACGCGTCGGCGCTGGTGATCGCCGGTACCGTAACGCTGCATCATGTGCTCGACGAAGTGGCCTTGCGCTCCCCGCAAGGATTCGATTTTCGCGTTCTGCGCGACGACGAGCCCGCCTATAGCACCACACCCCACTGGCCACGGCGCGCCGCCGTGCAGGGCCGGATGCCATTGCCGCTCGACGACACGCTGCGCTGGCAAATCGAGTATGCCTACCGTTCGGCCCAGGCCTGGCCGCTGGCGCGCGTGTTTCCCGAAACTCTCCTGCTGGCCGGCCTGATCTTTACGTTCTGCCTGATAGTGGCCCAACAACTGGGCCGGCTGGCTCGCCAGCGTGCGGGGCAGCTACACCACGGCGCGCTGCACGATCCGCTGACCGGCCTGCCCAATCGCAGCCAGCTCGAACAGACCCTTATTCTGGCGCGTCGCGAGCTGCACGATGCGCCGGGTACGATGGCGGTCATTCTCATCGATCTCGACGGCATCAAACTGGTCAACGACTCGATGGGCCACTTGGCGGGCGACCGCATCTTGCTGGAAGCCGCGCGGCGGCTGCGCCACCGGATGGGGCAGATCGGCTTCGTGGCCCGCCTCGGCGGTGATGAGTTCGTCGTCGTGCTGCGCGACCCCCAAGCGGCGGACGCCGAGCCGCTGGCGCAAGCCATCCTCGCCGATCTGGCGCGCCCTTACAGTATCGACGGCACCTGGCTGCGGATCACAGCCAGCGCGGGCCTCAGCTCGGGCGGCGAAACCGAGGACCCGATGCAATGGGTGCGCGAGGCCGACCTGGCCATGGTGCGCGCCAAGCAGGAAGGTCGCAACACGTGGCGCCGCTACACGTCCGACATGAGCGGCGATCTCGCCCAGAGGCTGGCCATGCGCAGCCACCTGCAGGATGCGCTCGACCAGAAGCAAATGGACCTGCATTACCAACCCATCGTGGAGGGCCGCACCGGCAAGGTCGTCGGGATCGAAGCGCTCTTGCGCTGGCGGCATGACACCTTGGGCGACATCGCTCCCGACCGCTTTCTGCCGCTGGCCGAAGATACCGGCCAGATCGTGCCGCTCAGCGATTGGGTTTTGCAACGGGCTTGTGAGCAGGCCGCCATCCTGCGGCAGTCGGGCCAGGCGGAATTGCCGGTCATCATCAACGTTTCGCCGCTTTACTTCCGCCGCGAAGAGTTCATCGACACCGTCAAAAGAAACCTGGCGGCCGCCGAGCTCCCCAGCGAGAATCTGCAGATGGAAATCACCGAGCGGCTGCTGGCCAGCGACGGCGACCGCGCCTCGCGTCTGCTGGCCCGCCTGCGCGGCCTTGGGGTCAAGGTTTCGATCGACGATTTCGGCACCGGCTACTCCAGCTTCAGTGCCCTGAAGAACCTGCCGGTCGACAAGATCAAGATCGATGGCAGTTTCATCGCGAACGTCGTCGATAACGCCGACGATGCGGCGATCGTCCAGGGCATCATCGCCATGGCGCACCATCTCGGCCTGCGCGTGGTGGCCGAAGGCGTCGAAACCGAAGCCCAGTTCGCGTTCCTGCGGCAGCACCAGTGCGACGAATACCAGGGCTTTCTGTTCTGCCGTCCGCTTGCCTTTGCCGCGCTGCAGGAATGGCTGCGGGATCACGACGGCAGCGTCCCGCCGCCCCAAGCCTAGCCCTCCAGAACCAGCCCTCCGGCGCGCTGTACGCGGCGCTGCACGGCCTCATCCCAGACCGCCGCTTGCGCCGGCGGCACCAGCGTGAGGCGCGAGCGGGCCCGGGTAATGCCGGTGTACACCAGTTCACGAGTCAGGATCGGCGTTGGCGAATCCGGCAGCACCAGTACGGCATGTTCGAACTCGGAACCTTGCGACTTATGCACGGTAAGCGCGTACACCGTTTCGATATGATTCAGGCGGCTGGGCAATACCCAGCGCACGGTGTCGCCGCCGTCGGACGCCGCAAAGGCGACTCGCAAACGCCACTCCGCGGTGGCGGGATCGAAGCGCGACAGGGTTACGCCGATGTCGCCGTTCATCAGGCCCAGGCCGTAATCGTTGCGGGTCACGAGCACCGGCCGCCCGGGATACCAGCCTTGGGTTGCCGCGATCTCGCCATGGCGATGCAAGACGTCGGCGATGCGGGCGTTGAGCCCTTCCACGCCCCATGGGCCACGACGGACGGCGCACAACACCTGGAAGCCGGCATGGGCGCGCAAGACCTGGTTGGCCCAGGCGTCCCACGCAGCGTCGGTGGCCTCCGGCCCGGGCCGGTGCAAGCGCATCAGGGCCAGATAGCGCCGATAGCCATCGGCCGCACCGCCGTCGTCCGCCCCGGGCCGGGCCGCCGAACGGCCGTGAAGCAGCAGCGCCGGCCAATGCCGTTCGTCGAGTTCGTGCGGCAGCCGTACGACGACCAGGTCGTCACGCGCCTCGTCCAGAATCGCGCGGCTACCCGCCGCATCGCCGGCATTCACGGCACGCGCCAGCCGACCGATCCCGCTATCGGCCGAGAAGCGGTGGCTGACGCGCAATTGCACCACCGCCTGATCGAGCGGCCGCCCCGCTTCATCCTGCCACCGCAATCCCGGCGCCTCGCCGCAGACCTCGGCCAGCCAGTCCGCCGTTTCGGGCAGGTAATGGCCTTGTTCGGCGCGGCGGCATAGTTCCCCCAGCACCGCTCCCGCTTCCACCGACGCCAGCTGGTCTTTGTCGCCAAGAAGGATCAGGCGCGCGCCCAGCGGCAGCGCGTCGAGCACGGCGGCCATGCGTTCCAGATCGACCATCGACGCTTCGTCGATCACCAGCACGTCCAGCGGCAGGGGGTGTCCCGCATGGTGGCGGAAGCGTCGGGTATCGGGCCGGCTGCCCAGCAGGCGGTGCAGGGTTGTGACGTGTATCGGGATGGCCGCCAGAATGGCGGCATCGAGCGGATCGTCATTCCGCAGCGGCAGTTGGCTCACCGCCTGGGCAATCGACTGATGCAGCCGCGCCGCCGCTTTGCCGGTCGGCGCCGCCAAGCGGATCTGCAAGGGCCGGGCTCGACCGCCCGGCGCCAGCGCCAGAGCTTGCAGCAAGGCCAGGAGCTTGACGACCGTCGTGGTCTTGCCGGTACCCGGACCGCCGGTGATGACGCCGAACGCACCTCGTCCGACCAGTGCGCAGGCCAGCCGCTGCCAATCGGGGGCGTCGCCATATTGCCCGGGTTCGCCGAACAGACGCTCCAGCCAATTCCGCCAGACGGCCCCCGCGGTGGCGGCGGGCGGCAGCGCCAGACGGCGGGCGATACCCTCCCGCACGTCCTGTTCGTAACGCCAGTAGCGTCGCAGGTATAGGCGGGTGCCGGCGCGCACCAGCGGCTGGGCGCCAGGTCCCGGTGCGCCCACCAGGGCCGGGCAGTCCAGGGCCGCCAGCCATGCGGCTTCGGACAGCCGGCCTACGACGACCGCCGGATGCGGCGGCGCCCCCGAGCCCTGGCCGGTGTCGTCGTCTTCGGGCGGCAAAGCCAGGACGCCCGCCGGATCGCGCAGCATGTCGCCGATATCCAGGCAGCCATGGCCGCGACCCAACTGATGGCTGGCCAGCGCGGCCGCCAGCAATAGCCAGGGAGACGCCGCCGGTACCTCTCGGCCCAGCCAGGTGGCGAAAGCCAGGTCGAGCGGACGCAGCCAGCGTGCCGCCATCCAGGCCTGCAGTACGCGCTCGAGTTCCGTCCGGTCGCCGCGCGGCCCGGGGGTGCCGCCCACTCTTCCGGAGTCGGGCGATGCGAAGAGATCAAGCTGCTCGGGCAACCCCACCTCCGAGACCGCGGCGCGCCCCTCGCCGGCCAGGGGCGCTTCCGGCTCCCGTCCGGGCGGCTGCCGGCTCTCGTGCCGTCCGGCGCCTGGGCGCCGGCTCATGGCGCACCGCCCGTCAAGCGCCACTCACCGGCTTTGAACAGGTCATCGAAGGCCGCCATCCAAGCGGCGGAAGGCCGCAGGGCCACCTGGCCCCGCGCGGGGCCGGACAGGCCGCGCAAAAACCAATACACCGCACCGCCCAGATGTTGATCGTAGTCGTAGTCGGGCAAGCGAGTGCGCAATAGGCGGTGCAGGGCGAGCAGATACAGCATGGCTTGCACGTCGTAGCGCGACTGCGCCATGGTTTGCGCCAACGCTTCATCGGTGTAGGCCGATGCGTCGCGGCCCAGCCAGTTGGATTTGTAGTCCGCCACGTAGTAGCGTCCCTCATGAACGAAGACCAGGTCGATAAAACCTTTGAGCATGCCGTTGAGCCGTCCGGGCTGCAGTTCGGGCCGGGGCCGCTGCTGCAAAGTCGCGCCCCGGATCGCCGCGTCCAGCACGTCGAGCGGCGTACGATGCACCGGCAGCCAGAACTCCATCTCAACCAGACATTGTTCCACCCCGGCCAAGGTGAACCGCTGGCGGGCGCCCGGCAGCGGCCATGCCTGCCGCAGAAACGCCTCCAAACCGCTCGCCAAAGGATCGATCCACGCCGCCAACCCGCGCGGCGCGGCGATGCGGGCAACCCGGTCGCGCAGGGCCGCCGGATCACTCGCCATGGCTCCGAAACCCACCGCCGCCAGGCTCTCCAGAAGCTGGTGCAGCACAATGCCGGCCTCTGGGCCGCGCGGGAACGCATGCCAGACCTCGGTGTCCGGCCCCGCGGGCGGCGTCGGCGCAGCCTCGCCTGCCGCGTCGCCCTCCTCGAGCGAGACCGGCCAGTCTTCGTGCCAGTTGGCGGCTTCAGGCGTGTCCCAGTCGTCGTCCGGCACGCGCTGAACGATGGCCGGCAATGATTCGGCGGCGCCGGCGTCCAGGCGTTGGCCCGGCATCGAATCGCTGGTGGTATCGCCGGTGCGCAACGCCAAGGCGGAATAGCTGGCGACCCACCAGGGCTCGGACGGCTGGCGCCGGGCCTCGCGCACCGGCCCGAGCCGCGCCGCCGCGAGCGGGGGCCGGTGGCGCACGGCATCCGCGTCCGCCACTGGCCGCAGGCATAGCGCCGCGTTCGTTCCCAAGCTTTCGCCGGAATCGTTGGCCAAGGCGAGGAGTTCATCGCGCCGGCCCACATCCAATAAGCTGCCCAGCGCTGAAAGACGCCAGTCGGCGGCCGCGGGAGCCATCCCGACCCAGGTGGCGTGGCGCGCGCGCGTCAAGGCGACATACAGTTTACGAACGTCCTCCGCGAGTCGCTCGCCGTCGGCCGTGGCCTGGGCCTGCGTCTGCGGCCGCCATAAGAAACGGCGCCCGCCATCGCCATCGCGATACACCAGCGGCCAGCTGCGCGGCGTACCCAGCAGCGAACGCGCCGCGCAGCCAAAAGGCAGCAAGACCAGCGGATACTCCAGTCCCTTCGATTTATGCACCGTCACCACCCGCACACAATCGGCGTCGCTCTCCAGCCGCAATTGATGTCCTTCGTCCTGGGCGGGAGCCGCGCGCTGTTCAGCCAGGTAGCGGATCAAGGCTTGCTCACCATCCAGTGCGGTACTGGCGGCCTGCAGCAATTCGGTCAAATGCAACCAGTCGGTCAGGCGGCGCTCGCCACCCTCGCCTGCCTCATGCCGCAGCAGACGGGCAGGCACCGCGAAGTCGTGCAATAGCCGGTGCAGCATGGGCAGCACGCCCAGGCGCCGCCAATCCTGCCGATACTGGAAGAACTGTTGCACACGCGCCTCCCAGGCCAGCTCGTCCTGTTGCAAGTTCAAGAGTTCGCGCCAGTCCAGGCCCAGGCTGCGGGTGGCCAGCGCGGCTCGCACCAGGCCAGGCCGCTCCGGCTCGGCGCAAGCCTGCAGGCAACGCTGCACATCGGCCGCTTCGGCGGTGTGATACACCGAACTCCGGTCGGACAAATACACACTGCGCACGCCACGCCGCGCCAGGGCGGCCCGCACGCGCCGCGCTTCGGTGCCGGTATTGACCAGTATGGCGATGTCGGCCGGCGTCAGGGCACGCCATTCCTCCGTTTTGCCGTTGGCGAACCCGGCCCGGCCCTCCTGCGCCAGATTGAGCCAGCGCGCCACCTGGGTGGCCGAGGCCTCGGCCATGTCGACCGCGGCGGCTTTGTCCGGCACGGTGGCGGCCGTGTCTTGAGTTTCGGCGGCTGGCTGAGCGTCGGCCTCGTACCATAAGGTGAGGCCCGCCGGCGTTTCGTCGTCGATCAGCAGCCGCTCGGCCAGGCCGCGGGCCTGCACCGGCAGAAACGGGATGGCCGGCCCGCCATCATGTGTCAGTTGAAAGGCTCCGCCGCCACCTCGCGCCTCCGCCAGCGAAAACAGCTGATTCACCGCCGCCACCGCCGCGGCGGTGGAACGAAAGTTGCGATCCAGCGTATACAGCCGATCGCCGCAATCGGCGCGGGCCTGCAAATAGGTATGAATGTCGGCGCCGCGGAAGGCGTAAATCGCCTGTTTGGGGTCGCCGATCAGCACCAGGGCGGTGGCGGGATCGTGACGCGCCACACCGTAGATGGTATCGAAGATCCGGTACTGCAGCGCATCGGTATCCTGAAACTCGTCGATCAAGGCGATGGGAAATGCCTGGCGGATCCGCCTCGCCAGCGCCGGTCCCGACTCGGACCGCAGTGCCTCGTCGAACTGCCGCAACAGCCCATCGAAACCCAGTTGCGCACGTTGGCGCTGCGCCTGCGCCAACCTGGCCACGCACCAGTGCATGGCATGGCTGTACAAGGCGCCACGCGGCTCGGGCAACGCCGCCAATTGGGCCTGCAGGGCCGCAATGGCCTCCAGCGCCGGATGGCCTGGCGGCTCGCCGCTCAGCCAGATCTCGGCCAGGCCGGCGGGCGTCAAACGCTGCCAACCGGTTTTCAGGTCCAGGTCTTGGGCTTCGGGATCCGCGGCCCAGGCGGCGATGGCCGCCAGCCAGCGCTCCTGGTTGGTCCGGTTCAAGGCGGTGCCCCGAAAGGCCTTGGCCGTGCGCGCCTGGTCGAGCAGCTCTTGCAACTCGTGGATCCAGCCCAGGTCTTGCCAGGGCTGTTTGAGCACCGCCAGCTGCGCCTCCCTTTGCACGCGGACCGCGGCCAGGATGGCGCTTGGGCCGTCGGCTTCGCGCGGCAGGGCGTCGGCATCGGTCAGCCGCGGCTGCAGGGCCCAGGCCAGCGCTTCCGGCTCGCTCCAGTACGAGCGCCACGCGGCCAAGGTGTCGAGCTCCATCATCACGACCCAGGTGCGCCAGTAGTCTTGAGCCACTTCCAGCAGCAGGGAACTGGTGTCGGCTTCGAGCTCTTGCTGGAACAAGCTGCCGCTATCGAAGGCGTGCTCGCGCAGCATGCGATAACACCAGCCGTGGATGGTATGCACGGCGGCCTCGTCCATCCATTCCGCCGCCAGCGCCAGGCGGCGCGCGCATCCCGGCCATTGCGACTCCGGATACTCCTCGCGCAGCGCCTGCAGCAGCGCGTCGTCCAGCGCCGGAGCCGCCGGCGCCCGAAACGCCGCCGCGGCTTCCGCCAAGCGGCGGCGGATGCGGTCGCGCAGTTCCCGCGTAGCGGCCTCGGTGAAAGTCACCACCAGGATCTCCGGCGGCGTCAGTTCGCGCGCGTAGGCGTTTTCGCCCCCATGGCCCAGCACCAGGCGCACATAGAGCGTGGCGATGGTGTAGGTTTTGCCGGTGCCCGCGCTGGCCTCGATCAAGTGGCTGCCGCGCAGGGGAAAGCGCAGCGCATCGAGCGGGCGGGCTGCGCCCTGCACGCCGCTCGCGGGCGTGGCGGCTACATTCATTCCCGCTCCTCCGCTGTCATCGCCGCATGGCCGGCGCGGCGGGCTTGCAGCAGGGGTAGCAGCAGGCTTTGCGCCCAGGCATCGAACGCCGCGGGGTCGACGGCGGCCGACCAGCGCGCGAAATCGGGCCAGACCCGCTGCAGGTGAGGATCATGGGTGACGTCGCCGCTGCCGTGCTCGCCTCCCTCGTAGGCCAGGGCCAGCGGACGCAGCGCCGCGGCCGGCCAGCCGCGGGCCAGATCCGGGGTTTCGTCCGATCTGGCGAGCCAGGCAAGCCAGGCCACCGCGGTGCGCAGCGGTAGGGGCAAAGGCTGGCACATTCCGTACTCCCAGGCATCGCGCAAGGCGCGCCAGTGCCGGTCGGCATCGGCTTGCGGCATGGCGGGCCACCAGAGCCGGGCATCGGCCGCCACAATTGCGGTATGCACCGGCCCGACCTCCAGGCATTGCGCGCCGAGATGCTCGATCCAGGCCGGTACCAGCCGGGCGATCTCCGCGCCGGACGCCTGCGGTTTGCCATGGACCCGGCCAGGCAGGAGCACCAGGCGCACCAGCCCGCCGGCTGGCGTCGAGGCGGGGCTTTGCCAGGGCTGCGCGCTGCGCAGGCCGCCCAATCGATCCGCGAGCCACGGCGCAGCCGATGAGGTCGGCCAGACCACGGGAAAATCGCCGGGCACGGCATACGGCCACTGGGCCAGCCAGTCGGCATAGCCATGTACCATCGTTTCCAGTCCGTCGAGCAGCTCGGCCGCCGCCAGCTCCCCCAGGCGCGCGGCCGGCAGATCGCCACGGGCGCGCATCACCGCAACGCGGCGGGATGCCGCCTCGAGCACCTCCCGCGCGGGCGCGCCGTCGTCCAGCAGGCGGCGTTGCAAATCGAGCAGTTCCTGCCGCAGGCGCCAGCCGTCCAGGCCACTGGCGCTGCCGAAGGGCTCGACGTCGGCGGTATTCGGGTCTTCCAGGTGCAGATTGGCCTGCAGGCGCTGTTGCCAGAATGCCTCGACCGGGCGACGCAGCCAGCGCGCCAGTTCGGAGAGCCCCACCGGCTCGTCGCGCTCCCAGGCGGGCAGAACGCCAGGCGCCGGGACCGTGGCGTCATCGCGATGCCACTCGGCGGCATAAGTGAACCAGCGCGTATCGCGGCCGTCGACGTAGCGGGGACTGAACGGCTGCAGCGGATGCCGGGTGGTCAGCGCCTCCGCCACACCGGCGTCATCGGGCGGATCGCCCGGCAGTCGCCAGACCGAGTCGATGTGGTCGCGCAACTGGCCCACCAAGACCGACGGCGGTTGCTCGGCATTGTCGAGCGCGCTCGCTCCCACCCAGGAAATCGACAAACGCTCGCGCGCCGACAACAGCGCCTCCAGGAACAGATAGCGGTCGTCCTCGCGCCGCGAACGATCGCCCGGCCGATAGTCGCCCCCCATGAGGTCGAAGTCGGCCGCGACATGGACCCGCGGATAGTCGCCGTCGTTCATGCCCAATAAGGCTACGTGCCGGAAGGGTATGGCCCGCATCGGCATCAACGTGGCGAAAGTCACGGCGCCCGCGAAGAAGCGCTGGCCCAGCGCCGGGGCTTCGATCAGTGCCAGCCACGCCTCCCGCACCAGCGACAAAGGCAAGGCTTCGTTCTCCAGGCCGCCTTCCGCTGCGGCCTCTTGCCATTGCTGCAGGGCCGCGAGACAACGCGCCAGGGTCACGCCTTCCTCGGAACTTTGGGGGAGAAAGCTGGCCTCGAGCCAGGTTTGCAGCACCTCGTGCCATTCATGCGCCGCCCGCGGCTCGCGCATCATGCGCCAGCTGCGCTCCAGGTGCTCGGCAAAGGCGATGAGCTGGCCCAGCGCCGCCGCCTCCAGCCCCGAGACTTCGCCATAGCCCTCGATACCTTGCCAGCCGGGCGATTCGAAGCCCACCGCATAGCCCAGCAGCATCCGCCGGAGCCCGAACCACCAGGTGTGCGGCGGCGCGGCTTCGCCCGTGGCGGGCAGGTCGAGACTGGCCCGGTGCTCGTCGTTCAGGCCCCAGCGGATATTGGCCTGATGCACCCACAGCCGCAGACGCGGGAGGTCGTCGGCCAGCAATCCGAAACGGCCCCGCACCGCCGGCACGTCCAGCCAATCCAGTACCTGGCTCGTGGTCAGGCGCTCCTGGGGCAGCGCCAGCATGGCTTCGAATGCCTGCAGCAGCGGATCCGCGCCACGCGGGTTTTGATCGGCCACGGTGAAGGGCAGATAACGGCGATCATGGCGTGGTACTCGACCGAACACGGCCCTGATATGCGGCGCATAGCGGCCGATCTCGGGCACCATCACCACGACGTCGCGCGGCTGCAGCGTGGCATCGGCCTCGAACGCGGCCAACAATTGGTCTTGCAGGATCTCGACTTCGCGCTGCGGCGTATGGGCCACCTGGAACAGCAACGAGCGGTCCACTCGCGGATCGACGGGCGGCCAGGATTCCCGCGACTCGCCCACCGGCCGCAGGCAGCGGATGTCGTTCTGCAACTGGCGCAGCAAAGTATCCGGCGCATCGTTGGAGAACCAATTGCTGCGCAGGCCGCATGCCCCCAAGGCCTGGTCGTGGCGCGCCCGATCGCCCTCGGCGTCGAACTCATCGAGCAGCGCAATGAAATCGCGCCCCTGCTTGCCCCAGGCCGCCAGCAAGGGCTGGGCATGCAGATGCAACTGATCGTCGTCGAGCGGCACCGGGCGGCCGGCGCGCGGCGCCTGCCGCGATTGGCGCCGGCGCAATAAATCTTGCTGCGCCACCACATCGGCCCAATACTCCTGGCACGGGTTATTGACGCCCACCAACACCTGGCACCAGCGCGCCAGCATCGCCAAGGCTTCGAGCGACTGGCGCGGAAGGGCCGATATGCCGAACACCAGCACGCGGCGCGGCAGACCCGGCGGCACGCCCTGGCCTGCCCAGCCGGAGGCCCGCCGCAGGAATTCGGCATGCACGGCGGCGCGGCCGCCCTGAGCCGCCAGGCCGGCGCCACCCGCGGCGGCGACATCGGCCAACAAGGCGCGCCAGAGCGCCGGCTGCCAGGCCTGGTCGCCTTCCAGCGCGCGGCGGCTGCCGCGGGCATCGATCAGGACATCATCGCCCTGGGCCCAGGCGGCGAGCCAGTCGGCACGATAGACTTGATATTGATCGTACAAATCGGCCAGTCTGGCCGCCAGCTGGTCGGCCTTGCGCAACTCGGTATCGTGCTGCAGAAAGCGGCGCAGCGGCTCGTAGACGGGATCGCCGAGCAGGCCCGGCAACAAGCGCAACAAACGCCAGCGCAGGCGGGATTCGTCGAACGGCGATGTTTCGGGTACGGCCGCCTCGCCCAGCAGCGCACGATAAGCCCGCCACAGGAACTGGGCGGGCAGCAGGCAATCCACGGCCGCCGCGATACCGCAGCCACCGGTGCCGTCGGCTTGCGGCGACGCCGCCAGCGCCAGCTTCAGCCATTGCGCAAAGCCATTGCTCTGCACCAGCACGACTTCCGTTTCCAGCGGCTGCAGAGGATGGTTGCGCACCCAGGCGACAAGGACATCGCGCAGGCTTTCGGCGCGATCGGAGTGGACCAGAATCAGGCCGGGATCGAGAGGCGTGGCGGACATGCGGGAATGGTAACGCGAAGCGGGGAGCGCCGCCGGCACCGAGAGATCCGGCCACGCAAGCCCCGTCACAACCGATTGCGCCTGGGCCGGGGCGCGAGATCTTCCGGTAGGCCGGCCCGCTGCGGCACGATGGGCGGCCACCAGGCCGGCAACAGGCCACGGACATCGGCGCGGGCGAAGCGATCGTCAAGCAGCTCGATCACCCCGACGTCCTCATGCGTGCGGATGACCCTGCCCGCGGCTTGCACCACCTTGTGCAGGCCCGGGTAGCGGTAGGTGTAATCGTAGGCTCGCGCATCGCCGTATTCGCTGGCCAGCCGCCGACGCAGTTGCTCGTGCCGCGCATCGTGCGGCGGCAGGCCGAGGGTCAGCACGAAGACGCCCATCAAACGACTGCCCGGCAGATCGATCCCCTCGGCAAAAGCGCCGCCCAGCACCGCCAGGCCCACTTGCCGGCCGCCGGGAGCGAAGCCGTCGATGAAGGCCTGGCGCTCGGCGGCGGTCATGCCGGGCCGTTGGCACCGCAGCGGCAGCGTGGCATCCTGCGCCGCCAAGGCCCGGGCGAGCAAGTCGAGGTAGGCGAAACTGCTGACGTAGACCAGGTAGTTGGCGGGCGCCCGGCGGAATTGCGCCAGCACCCGCCCGGCCGCCAAGGGCGCCGAACGCTCGCGCGCCGCAAGCCGGGTATCGATGCCGCTCACCTGTCGCACCTCCAGTTGCGCGGCGGTAAACGGACTGGGCACATCCAGCCACCAGGCGTCTTCGGGCAGCGCCAGCAAATCCCGAAAATAGGCGTAAGGCGTGAGGGTGGCCGAAAACAGCACCGCGGCGCCGGCCTGCTCCCAGCGAGGCGCCAGCCAACGCCCCGGCAACAGGCACTCGATATCGAGGCAGGCATCCCAGCCACCTCGGCCGGCGGCCGCGCGCCGCGGCTGCCAGCTCAAGCGCAGGATGGAATGCTGGTCCATGGCTTCGGACAACCGCAAAAAGCCCGCGGCATCGAACAAGGCTTGCTGTAGCGTCGAGTCGCCCGGCTGTTCGCCCAGATGATCGAGCAACTGCCCGCAAAACGCCTGCATGGCCTGTTGGAAATCCTCCGGCACCTCGTGCAGGATCTCGCCACCAGGCTGCCCCCCGGCGGTGCGATGCGATCCGGCGGCCGCCGACGACTCGCCCGCCCCTGTCCCGCCAGCCAGCGGCGACAGCAGATCGGGGGCATCGGCGGCGCCGGCTGGCGCCCGGGCCTGCCACTGGCGCCAGGCCCGGCCCATCGCCGCATAGGCGCCGCGCAGCGCGGGCGGGGCACGCCGGCGCGCCGCGCGCCAATCGGCTTCGTTCCACCTCGCACTGTACATGGCGCGGGCCCGCTCGAGCAGATGATGGCCTTCATCGATCAACAGCGCGCTGCGCCAGCCGAACTGTTGCGCCAGGACGGGCAACAAGGCCTGCTGATCGAACCAATAATTGACGTCGGCCACCACCACATCGGCCCAGCGCGCCATCTCCTGCGATAGATAATAGGGACAAACTTCGTGACGCAAGGCCAGCTCGCGCACCGCGGCGGGCTCGAGCAGCGCCGGCGCGCAGGCCGCTTCGGCGCGCGCGGCGGGCAGGCGATCGAAGAAGCCCCGGGCCAGCGGACAAGACTCGCCATGGCAACTGAGCTCGGGATGCTCACAGGCCTGGTCGCGCGCCACCAATGCCCACACCCGCACGGGCGCCGCCCCCTCGGCCGCCGGCGGCAACAAGCGTTGCAGGGCATCCAGTGCCAGTTGGCGACCGGTGCCGCGCATCGTGAGAAAAACCAGGCGATCCCAGGCTTGCCTCGGCATGGCCGACAGTGCCGGGTACAGGGTGCCGAGAGTCTTGCCCAGGCCCGTGGGCGCCTGCAGCAGCAGACGCTGGTTTCGACCCAGTGTTTTGTAGACGGCTTCGGCCAAGGCACGCTGTCCGGCGCGAAAGCTGAAGGGAAACGCCAGGCCGCGCAGGAAATCATCGCGCCCACGGCGATGCGCCGCCTCCTGGGCCGCCCAATCGGCGTAGACGGCGCACCAGGTTTCCAGCTCGCGCCAGAGCTCCGTGGCGGACCATCGTTGTTCGAACACGGTTTCCGTGCCCTGGCGTACCTCGACGTAAACCAGGCGCAGACCTATGGTTTCCAGGCCGTGCTCCCGCGCCCACAAGGCGCCATAACAACGCAGTTGCGCCCAGTGGCGGGCCTGGCGCTCCACGGTAAGCCGGCCGGGATCGCCCCGATGGCTCTTGAACTCTTCCAGCCAATCCGAACCGGTCTCGACCGCATCGATGCGACCGCGCAGCCAGAGGCTCCCGCACCGCCCCGCAACCGGCACCTCGGCCTGATGGCTCTGCCGCCGGCGCTCGCGCAATCGCGCGTGCAGCGCAATGCCTTCCTGCGCGGTGGGCGCCGGCGTATAGCGATGGTCCAGATCGCCCCGCCTGGCCGCGAACTCGCACAAAGTCCGCACCGCCACCGGCAGCGCACCTTCCGGAACCGCCGGGCCACGTGCCGCCACCGCTCCGGGCTCGTCAGGCGGCTCCGGGGATCGGCTGCCTCGCCTGACCCCGTCCTGAAGTACGGGGCTTGCGCATGAGCCCGTGGTCAAGCGGCCCATCGCACGTGCAGCACTTCGGCATCGAGGCCATGGCGCCGGCAGTAATCCAGCCAGGCTCGTTGATGATCCTGCAGGCGGTCGCCCGGCCCCTTGACTTCGATCAGGGCGAAGCGGCGCTGCGCCGGCCAGAACCGCACCAGGTCGGGCAAACCACTGCGATGCTGTCGCAAGTCGGCCAGCAGACGCTGCAAGATGGCTTTCAAGGCCGTTGGCGCAATGCAATCCAGCGCCAGCCGCACCGTGTCTTCATTCAGCACCGGCCATACGATCAGCGGGCAACTGGTGCCGTGCCGCGTGCGCCAGGTGTGCCAGATGCGATCCTGGTAGCCGCCGTCGTCCAGGCTCGCCAGACAAGCCTCCAGCAAGGCGGCCCGGCGTTCCGTGAACTCCGGCCGATACAGGTCTGCCGGCCCGGCCTGAAAGGGATGAAAGAACGCTCCCGGCACCGCCTCATAGATGGCCGGCCAGCACAGCAGGCCGAGCAGGCCGTTGAACAGATGGTTCTCGACATAGACACAACAGCTATCGTCATCGGTGAGCGCGGCGGCGGCCGATTGCTCGACCGACAGCGCAGAATCCCGGGCCAGCACCAGCTCGCGCTCGGGAATGGCCGGGGGCACGGGGGCCTGCCAGGCCAGACCAGCCCGCCGGGCCACCCGGCGGGCGATACGATGCAGGCCCTGGCGCTCGGCCTCGGGCCAGCTTGCGGCCAACGCCGCGCTCACTTCGGGCCAAAGCGCTTCGGCTGTCATTTGCTTCTCACGCAAACGCAAGCCCCGCAACGCCGCTTCCGGATGGCTGGAGGCCTGGTAGGCCGCCATCGCGAGGGCTGTCTCGCCCTGACGTTCGGCCACCATGCCCGCCTCGAGCAGCAAACGCGAATGGCGGCGAGCCAGCCATGGCCCTTCGGCCGCCGCCGGTATCGTCGGCCACAGCTCCGCCACCGGTGATCCGGCCGCCAGCTGTTCGCCAAGATCGGCGAGCAAAAGATATTGATCGATCTCGGTGCGGGCCTGGAAGGCCCGGGCTTCGCGGTCGAATATCACGGGCTCATAGCGCTGATGGCCCAACTCGGTGAGGACGAACTCGCTCCAGTCCTGGCGCAGATTGCCGAAGAACATCAGGCGCAGGCGGCGGAACCACTGACGGGTTACGGCTGTGAGCTGGACCACGGGCCCGGCACCGGGGACCGCCGGCCACCACTGGGGCAGTGAACGGGCTTCGCCGGGGAAGGCCTCGGCCAGGGCCGCCACCCAATCGCTTTTGCGCGCACTGGCGGGCCAGCGCGCGCGGTCGAGGCACGCCTGGGCCGCGGATCGCAACTCGCCGGCGCGCAACAAGCGGCCCAGCGTGTCGACGCCGAGCGGTGGATCCAGCTCCAGCCAATCCGCCGCGGCCAGCTTGCGCGCCCAGGGCTCGAGGTCTGGCGCGATCTCGGGATACCGCAGCGTGGCCAGACGGTAGCTATCGTGGCTGCGCATGACCAAGCGCACCAGCAAGGCCTGGGCCTCCGCCTCCATCGCGGCAAAGGCGGCCAGGCGCTCGAGTTCGGAGGGCAGCAGCAGATCGGCGTGCCGCTCGCCCACCCAGTCGAGCACCGCGCGGACATTGAGCAGGTAATAGCGGGGGTCTTGCAGAGAAGCCGCCTGCAGAGGCGGAGGTGATGCGTTCAAAATCGGATCTGGTTTCAAGGCGGCATCGCGTTGCCACCGAGCCGGCACGACAGCGGGACAAAGCCCGCTGGACGAGACGCTATTTTGCCTCAGGATGGCGGCGTTTTCGTTTGCCCGGCAGCGCTGGCCTCGCGCCGCAGGATTTCCCGTTTGCGCTCCACTCCCCAGCGGTATCCCGCCAGATCGCCATCGCGGCGCACAACGCGATGGCAGGGTATGGCCACCGCCAGCCGATTGGCGGCGCAGGCACTGGCCACCGCGCGCACCGCGGCCGGCGCCCCGATACGAGCCGCAAGTTCGGTGTAGCTCACCGTGGCCCCCACCGGGATCTCGCGCAAGGCCTGCCATACTCTTTCCTGGAAAGCGGTGCCGCGCACGTCGAGCGGCAGGGCCAGGCCGATGGCCGGAGCTTCCACGAATCCCACCACTTGCGCCATCCATTGCTCGAATTCCGCATCGCCTCCCAGCAGATCGGCTTGGGGAAACATGTCCTGCAGCTCGCGCACCAGGGCTTCGGCATCGTCGCCCAGCAGGATGGCGCAAATGCCGCGCCCGCTGCGCGCCACCAGGATGGCGCCCAGCGCGCACTGGCCCACCGCGAAACGGATACTGGCCCCCGCACCGCCGGCGCGGAACTCGCTCGCCGTCATGCCCAGGCGCTGATCCGATACCTCATAAAAACGGCTGCTGGCATTGAAGCCCGACTCATAGATGGCGGTGGTGATCGAGCCCTCGGGCGCGCCCAGTGCCTGGCGCAGCCGCCGCGCCCGATAGGCCGAGGCATAGGCCTTGGGCGTGAGGCCGGTCTCGGCCTTGAACACGCGATGGAAGTGATAGGGACTCAGGCCCGCCCTGGCCGCCAGCGCGCCCAGACTGGGCGGCGCCTCGGCGGCCTCGATGTGCCGGCAGGCAAGGGCCACGAGCTCACGCCGCGCGCGCCCCTGGCGGCCGGCATCACCGGCCCGCCGACGGCTGGGCCGATAGCCCGCGGCTTCGGCCGCCGTCGGCGAATCGAAGAACTCCACGTTTTCACGTTTCGGCAAGCGGCCAGCCGCCCCCGGCCAGGCATAGACGCCGGTGGTGCGCACCGCATAGACGAAATGGCCGTGGGCCCGCGGGTCGCGCGCCAGCAGTGCCCGCCAGCGGGATTCGGCGGTGCAGTAGGCGGCTTGTGGGGTGGGCTCGGCGGCCCCGGCTTGAATGGCAGACATCGCATGGCTCCAGTGTGGCTCCAGCATACGAAAAATAATCGATGCCGCCACTCCGATTCTTGCGCCGCAATTGCGCTTGGGACGGCCCGGCGCGCCGGGTGCACTACCCTCCAGTCGCTGCGCGACTGCCTCCCCGAGGGAGGCTTCGCGCTTGGGACGGCCCGGCGCGCCGGATGCACTACCCTCCAGTCGCTGCGCGACTGCCTCCCCGGGGGAGGCTTCGCGCTTGGGGCGGCCCGGCGCGCCGGATGCACTACCCTCCAGTCGCTGCGCGACTGCCTCCCCGGGGGAGGCTTCGCGCTTGGGACGGCCCGGCGCGCTCAGGCCGCCGCGCCCAGAGCGCCCGGGTCGATACGCACCCTGGCTTCGCGTCCGAGGATGTCGAGCAGGACGATGACGCGATCGCGAGCGCTGGCCTGAACCACGCCACGCAAGCCGGCAAACGGCCCTTCCAGGATCTCGACCGGCAGGCCAGCCGGCAGATCGCCGCCGGGCGGCCGGGCATGCACACGCGCCGCCGCCGCCTCCAATTCGTGCATGGCGCTGATGAGCGCGGGACGCACACGCGCCACCTCGAGCCCGAAACGCACCAGATTGCTGACCCCCAGGGTGCTTCGCACGGGACCCAGGCCCTGCTGAGGCCGGCCCGGCCTGACGAACAGATACCGTGGGAACATCGGCACTATTTGGCTACGCCATTCACCGGCCTTGCGCTTCCATTCGGTGAGCATGGGCAGATAGACGGCGTAATCTTGGTTGAGCAATTGCTGCAGGGCCTGCTGCTCCTGGCGCGGTTTGCTGAACACCACGTACCAGGGCGTCGCGGAAACGGATTCGCGGCTCACCTTAACCTCGTTGAACGCTACACACGCAACGCAATGGTAACCGCTCTCGCGTTCAATTGCTGAACAGACCGTGCGGGCAATCCGGAATCCGGGAACATCGCGGCCCGTCGGTCGTCGAAAGTTCCATAATGCGCGCTGGCGCCATGCTCGCGTCGCCGCCGTGCCTCCGGTGCCGCGCGGCCCGCGATAGGCCTGGGCGCCAGCCCATTCCGCACCGAGCCAGATTGGATTCCTATCGTTTCATGACCACAAGCCAAAAAACCATACAACTCGCCCTGCAGGGCGGCGGCGCCCACGGCGCGCTCACCTGGGGCGTGCTCGACCGTCTGCTCGACGAGCCCCGGCTGCGCCTCGAAGGCATCAGCGGCACCAGCGCCGGCGCGATGAACGCCGTCGTGCTCGCCGATGGCCTGGAGCGCGGCGGCCCCGCCGCCGCCCGCGAGGCGCTGGAACACTTCTGGCGGGCGGTCAGCAACGCCGCCCAGAGCAGTCCGATCCAGCGCGACCTGTGGTCGCGCCTGACCGGCAATTGGGGGCTGGATCAATCGCCCAGTTACTTGTGGTTCGATCATCTCAGCCGCATGTTCTCGCCCTACGAGTTGAACCCGCTCAATCTCAACCCCTTGCGCGACCTGGTGGGCGAGATCATCGACTTCGATCGCGTCAACGGCTGCGCCGCCGTCAAACTGTTCATCACCGCCACCAACGTCCGGACGGGTCGGCCCAGAGTGTTCCGCCAGCCCGAACTCTCGGTCGACGCCGTGATGGCGTCCGCGGCGCTGCCGTTGATGTTCCAGGCTGTGGAAGTCGATGGCGAGGCCTACTGGGATGGCGGCTTCGTCGGTAATCCCGCGCTGTTTCCACTGGTGGACGAATGCAGCGCGTCCGACCTGCTGCTGGTGCAGATCACGCCGTTCCGGCGCACCGATATCCCGCGCTCGTCCCGCGACATCATCAACCGGGTCAATGAGATCACGTTCAACTCCAGCCTGCTCAAGGAATTGCGCGCCATTACCTTGCTGCGCGAACTGATCGCCGCCGAAGACGTCGATCGATGCTGCTACCGCGAAATGCGCCTGCATCGCATCCACGGCGACGACGGCTTGCAGGGCCTGAGCACCTCCAGCAAGCTCAACGCCGAATGGGCCTACCTGTGTCATCTGCGCGATATCGGCCGCCAGCGGGCCGACCTTTGGCTGAGCGAACACTGGAGCGACATCGGCCGGCGCTCGACCTTCGACCTGGAATGGCTGGTCGAAGACAGCCTGCGCACCTCGCGCGCCACACCCGAAGACAAGCCCCGCGTCGCGTGACTCCATCAACCAAAGGTCGTCCCGTGACTCCGTGAGGCGGGACGCTGTTTCCATCCCGTTCCGGCGCCGCGACGGCCCTCGGCCAAGCCGCCGCCACCTGCCGTATACCCCAGCTTGAATCACGGCCGGATCTGCGCATAATCCGAACTGCACGAAACCTCGGATACCGTTTTTGTCGTACGCCCCGCCTTTGCCGACACGCCCGGGCCCTACCGGACAAGGCCTTGTCCCGAAAGCCAACGCGGCCGCCGGCAGCGGGGTTTCCCACCCTCCCAGGAGATCAAGAATGACAACGGCACGACAGCGTTTCCCCTTTGCCCATCTGGCCGCCGCCCTTACCCTGGGCCTCGCCGCCGCCGGTCCCGCCCACGCGCAAACCTATCCCAACAAACCCATACGCCTCATCGTGCCGTTCGCTCCCGGCGGCTCCACCGACATCATCGCGCGCCTGGTGGGCGAGCGCATGGCGCGTGTGCTGGGCCAGCCCGTGGTGATCGAGAATCGGGGCGGCGGCGGCGGCTCGATCGGCGCCACCGAGGCCGCCCGCGCCGCGCCCGATGGCTACGTGCTGTCGGTGGCCACCGTCTCCACCATGGCCGTCAACCCGGCCTGCAACGCCAAACTTCCCTACGATCCGCTCAAAGACTTCGCGCCCATTACCAACCTCGCCAACACCGCCAACGTGGTCGCGGTCAATCCCGGCCTGCCGGCAAAAACGATGGACGAGTTCGTCGACGTACTGCGCAAGAGCCCCAATAAATACTCCTACGGCACCTCCGGCCCCTGCAGCGTGAATCACCTGGCGGGCGAGGCCTTCCGCGAAGCCACGGGTACCGACATCGTCCACGTGCCCTACCGGGGTTCCGGTCCCGCCGTGGTGGACACGGTTGCCGGCCAGGTCCAGATCCTATTCGACAACATTCCTTCGTCCATGGCCCAGATCGAGGCCGGTCGGCTGCGGCCCATTGCCGTGGCCTGGCCCCAGCGCCTCGAGAGCCTGCCCGACGTCCCCACCTATGCCGAAGCCGGTTATCCGCAGCTCAACCAGCCCGTGTGGTACGGGCTGCTGGCGCCAGCGGGCACGCCGCGAGAGGTGATCGACACCGTACGCGACGCCGCCGTCAAGGTCCTGGCCCAGCCCGACGTGATCGAAAGTCTGGCCAAGCAAGGCGCGGCGCCATCGGGCAATACGCCCGACGAGTTCGCCGCCGAGATCAAGGCGCAGCATGCCTGGGCCGCTGAAGTGGCCCGCAAGCAAGGGATCTCGCTGGAGCAATAGCAGCCGCTGGCGGGCGAACGCCTGGCCCCCGCCCCCGCCATTCGATGCTTCGCCGCTCATCCTTCCTCCCGTCGGGATTGAGGCTGTGGCGAAGGCCCGGCTTCCCGTCGGTTCCGGATTCCGATTCCGGATCCTCGACGGAAGCGGCCCCAAGGTTTAAGTTATCCACCCGCCAGCCGTTATGATCGGCAACCAGCCTTCATCACGGATCCAGCGCCCATGGCTTCTATCTCTTCCCTCGGATTGAGCGGCCTGCCCCTCGCCGACCTCCTCACGGATCTCCGCAAGGTGGAGGAAGCCCCGCTGTCCGGCCTCGCAACCCGCCTGAAGAGTTATGAAACGCGCGTGTCCAGCTATGGCACGCTGAGCAACGCGCTCGCCACCTTCCAGAGCGCCGCCAAGGCGTTGGGCGAAGCCAAAACGTTCAGCTCGTTCAAAAGCACCTCCAGCAACGCCGAGGCGCTCGCGGTGTCCACCGAAGCCGGTAGCGCCGCGGTGGCCGGTACCTACGCCATCCACGTCGACACCCTCGCCAGCACCCAAAGCCTGGCCACCGCCGGCCTGGCCAGCCGTACCGATGCGCTCAGCGATACCGGCGGCACGATCACCTTCACGTTGGGCGACGGCAGCACCAAAACACTGGAACTCGCCGCCGGCCAGACCTCCGTCGAGGCCCTGCGCGCCGCGATCAACTCGGCCGATCTGGGCTTCAGCGCCACCATCATCAACAATGGCAACGACAGCACGCCGTTCCAACTAACACTGTCCACCAACGACACCGGCACCGCCGCCAGCATCGCCAGCATCAGCGTCGACAACGCCGAGCTGCAAAGCGTTTTGGGCTACGACACCGATAACCCGTCGGCCGGCACCGTCAGCGAGGTGCGCCAGGCCGCCAACGCCATGATCACCGTCAATGGCATTGCCATCACCAGCCAGGGCAACACGCTCAAGGACGCCATCGAAGGCGTCACGCTCACTCTCAACGCCACCACCGAGGCCAGCAAGCCGGTCACGGTCACCGTCGACAAAGACACCGCACTCACCCGGTCGGCTATCCAGAACTTCGTCTCCACCTATAACGCGCTGCAAACCACGATTCGCTCGCTAACCAGTTACAACGTCGAAACCCAAACGTCGAGCGCCCTCACCGGCGACTCCGTGGCGCGCTCGGTGCAAACACAAATGCAATCGGTCCTGAGCGGCGCGATCGACAACGACGGTCAATTTGCGGTGTTGGCCCAGATGGGCATCAAAACCAACGTCCAGACCGGCCTGCTCGAAATCGATACCGACACCCTGAATGCCGCGCTGGCCGATAAACCCAACGATGTCCAGGCCTTCTTTACCGGCGACCAAGGCCTGGCTGCCCGGCTCAACCAGCGCATCGAACCTCTGCTAGGCAACGCGGGCGCCATCGCCAACGCCGCCAATGGTGCCAAAACCACCATCAAGGATCTCGAAAAACAGTATGCGGCAACGCAAACTCGCGTCGACGACCGCATGGCCATGTACCAGGCGCAATTCGTCGCCCTGGAAAAAGTCATGGCCCAAATGAGTTCCACCAGCTCCTATCTCACGACCCAGCTCAGCATGCTGGAGTCGCTGGGCAAGTCCAACAACGGTAAATAAAGGCCAAATGCGGCGGCTCGCTCGTCCGGGGCGGCTCGCCATCGATATCCACGGGTTTTTCCCAGTAGTTTCGGCGATCGGGTCCACGATCAAACCCGTAGACTAATGCCATGCCCGCCTTCTGACCTCCCACCATGTCCTACCTCCCCAAGCGCGCCCGCGGCGCCGGCAGCTACGCCACCATCGGCCTGGAAACCGCCGTCAACAGCGCTTCGCCCGAGAAATTGATCACGCTTTTGTTCGAAGGCGCGCGTTCGGCCATCCGCAGGGCCGAACAGTGCCTGGCCAGGGGCGATATCGCCGGCCGCGGGCAGGCCATTTCCAAGGCCCTCGAGATCGTCGGCAATGGTTTGCGCGCCTCGCTCAATCTCGAGGCCGGCGGCGAAGTCGCGGCAAACCTCGCCAATTTGTACGAATACATCGAGCGTTGCCTGTTGCTGGCCAACCTGCACGCCGACGCCGCCAAGCTGGCCGAGGCCGAACGCCTCCTGGCCGATCTCGGCGGCGCCTGGAACGACATGGCCCAAAGCCGCCAGGCCGGTGCCACCGCGCCCACTCCTTGAGTCACCGAACGAGCGTCCACATGAATCCCAGCACCCCCGAAGACATGCTGCGCATCTACAGCATGGCGGCGGCACTCAGTGCCGACATCCTGGCCCAGGCACGCCAGGAAGAATGGGATACCGTCATCGCCCTTGGGCAGCAATACATCGCCGCCATCGAGATGCTCCAGGCCATGGAGCAAACCCGCGCACTGGATGCCGGCGAACGCGCGCGCAAACACGCGCTGCTCATAGAGATCCTCGAGAACGACTCCGCCACGCGGGCACTGGTCGAGCCCGGCCTCGCCCGCATCGGCGCACTGCTGAACAACCTGCGCCGGCAACAGAACATCATCGATGCCTATGGCGCTCCGGTGGTGGCCGTGTCGTGAATAGCGCCCTCGGGTCGCTGCTGGCCACCAGGCTCGACGCCGTCCTGGGTACGACGCTGGCGCAGCATCCCGTGTTGCTCGATGGCGCGCGAGGCCATCCGGTCACCCAGCCAGCCAGCTTCCCGCATGGCCAGGATACGACCATCCGTCGCGGCACCGGCGAGCGGGGCCAAGGCGCCGTCCGGGCCGGCCAGGCCGGAACCAGCCAGGTGGGCCAAGGGGCCACCCCAGGCGCCAGCACCCCGGGGCAAGGTCAGGCATCCGCACGCACCATACTGAGCGAACCCGCGCGCACGATCCTGGCGCTGTTGTTGAGCGGCATGGATGGCAAGACCGCCGTGCAGGGCAGACAACCCTTGGTGTCTCTACCCATCCCCCCATCGGCGCCAGCCCCGGCTGCCCATGGCACCCCCGCGCCCGACGGCCCAGACGCCGTCTCGGCAACGCCGGGCCAAAGCGCGCAGCCGGGTACGGCAGCCGCTCGCGCAGCGCCGTCCGCCGGCCCAATGCCTTCCCCGCCCGCCGCCAGCGGCGGCCAGTCCGCGGGCTCGCCACCGGCAATCGCGGGGCAAACCGCCGCCGCCCGGGCCCTGCTGCCGCAAGCGCCCGCCAATCTGGTGCCCGCCCTGGCAAGCGCATTGCAGCGCGTGCTTGGCCAGAGCGGCATGTTCTACGAATCGCATCTGGCACAGATGGCTTTCGGCCAACGCAGCCCCACCGAGGTGGCGCGCGAGCCGCAAGCCAGGCTCGATCCTTCAGCGCCACAGATGGTTCGCGCCAGCGCCGAGGGCGGCGCGCCGGCTTCCGGCTCGGCGCCCGCCTCGACCACCTCACCACAAACACCCGGCGCGGCCGCCCAGCCCGCGGCGAATCCGCTGCCGGGCATGGCACCCGATGCCGCGCCGCTGGTGCGGCAGCAGCTCGAGGTACTGGCCAATCAGGCCTTTACCTGGCAAGGCGAAGCCTGGAGCGGCGCCCCGCTGCAATGGGAGGTCCAACGCCGGGCTCCGGAAGACCCCGCCTCCGAAACGCTGGCCACCTGGGCCACCCGCCTGGTTCTGCAACTGCCCAGGCTGGGCGCGGTGGAAGCCCGGCTCACGCTGGCCGGCGATCGGCTGGTGCTGCGCCTGGGCGCGCCCGACAGCGCCTTACTCCTGCAACAGCATCTGGACGTGCTGCGTGAGCACCTCGAACGCCAGGGCTTGCAGCTTACCGACACCACGGTGAGCCACCAGCCGGTGCCCAAGGCCAGCCGAGCATGAGCCAGCCCAAGCCTCCCGCCTCCCCGAGCGGCTCCGAAACACCGGCCCGGCAAACCGCCGTGGCCCTGAGCTACCGCGACGGCGACCAGGCGCCGCGCGTCGTTGCCAAGGGCTATGGCGTGCTGGCCGAAACCATCCAGCGTACGGCGCGCGAACATGGTCTTTACGTGCATGAGTCGCCCGAACTCGTCGGCCTGCTCATGCAAGTGGATCTCGACTCCCAGATCCCGCCCCAACTGTATCAAGCCGTTGCAGAACTCCTGGCTTGGCTGTATCGTCTCGACGCGCTCGACCCGGAGGGCGCCGCGGCGCAGGCCAACTCCTTGGCGACCGTGCACCATGACCACAACGAACCAGGCCGGGACCCCAGATGATGACTCGTGACCCTCAATATCTGCTCGACAACCCGGTCGAGGTTGGATCGGCCCTGAAAGAGCTCCTGCGCGGCGCCGATCGTCTCTGTACCACCTATGGCGGCGAAGTCCTGCCGGTGTACCTGACCGATATCAACGTCCGCCGCCGTACCGTCAGCTTCCTGCCCTACGGCGGCGACCGCGAGCGCGCCTTGCTCGCCTCCGCCTCCGAACTCTTGTTCGAAGGCACCGCCTACGGAACCCCCATCGAGTTCAAACTGGGAGCGTTGCAAGAAGTCGACGAGTTCTCGCCCGACGGCCATGATCGCATCGTGCTGCAGGCGCCCTTTCCGCCCCAGCTCTATCGCATGCAACGGCGGCAGTTCTTCCGGGCGCCGGTGGCGCCCCCCAATACGCGGCGCGCCATCTGGAAGTCGCCCGGCGGGCGATTGCTGGTGTTTCGTATCCAGGATATCTCCCTCTCGGGCATCGGTTTACGCACCGAGCACTCGGCCGACGCCTTGCCCGCCGAAGGTTCTTTGATGCACCCGGTACAGCTGGACTTCGAAGAACACGGCGGCATCGAAGCGTGGCTGCAGGTTGTGGTCAGACATACCATTTCCGAATTCGACACCCGGCGCGGCCATGTCAACTATGCCCATCTCGGCTGCATCTTTGCCGAGCCGGATGGCCAGCGCGAGAGTTTCTTGCAACGCCTGGTGTTCGCGCTCGAAAAAAATACCCGGCGTTATTAAGCCGCGGCCTCCGAACAATCGGGCGCCGCGGCGCGCTAATGCAGCGGGGACGGCACCGGCCCGACCTGGCCCGGTTGCAGCGCCAGGCGCAGCCCCCCCGTGCCCACGTGCAGGGTGTCATCCTCGGGTTCGGATTCCACCTCCGCCACCCGTCCTCCTTCATAGAGCGGGTTGTGACCAAACACCGGCACGATGCGTTCGGCGGGCATCGGTTTGCCCAATAGCCAGCCTTGCGAGCCCTGGCAGCCCACCTCCGCCAGAATGTCCAATTGCCCTTCGGTTTCCACTCCTTCCGCCACTACGGAATGGCCAAGCTCATGGCATAGGCGCACCACGGCGCTGGCGATCGAGCGGGCGGCCTGGTCGCTTTCGATCGCATTGACGAATGAGCGGTCGATCTTGATCGTGTCGCACGGCAGGCGCTCGAGATACTGCAGGCTGGAATAGCCGGTGCCGAAATCATCGATCGCGATGCGCACGCCCAGCTCGCGCAAGCCGCGCAGGCGGGACAGAATCTGGTTGGTGGTGTCCACCATGACGCCTTCGGTGATCTCCAGTTGCAGACGTTCGGAAGGGAGGCCGGTGTAGCGCAGGCACTCCCGGACTTCGCGCAGCAGGCGATGCTCCTGCAACTGCACGGGCGACAGGTTGACGGAGATCGTCCAGGGATGCGGCCACTTCGCCGCCTGCAGGCATGCGGTTTCCAGCACCCAGCGGCCCAGCGCCCGGATCGAGCCGTTGGCCTCCGCCAAAGGAATGAATTGATCGGGACGGATGGCGCCGCGTGTGGGATGGTTCCAGCGCACCAGGGCCTCGAAACCCAGGATTTCGCGAGATCGCGTGTCGAAGATGGGTTGATACTCCAGGTACAACTGACTCTTGGGGTCGCCCAGCGCCACCAGAAGGTCGTGCGCGAGGCGGTCGGTCTGGGCGGGATCGGCGGAGGCGTAATAATGGAAGAGGTTTTTCTGGCTGGCGCTTGCGGCCACGTGAGACTCGGCGCGCGCCATGCGCAGCACGACATACGAGAGCGCCGGCACCACCGCCAGTACCAGGAGCACCAGCAAACCGAACTCGGCGTAGCGAGTGCGGCCGAGACTCCCCCCGACCGTATACCAGCTGAGCCAAAGCAGCAGCACGCCCACGCCATGCGCCAGCGCCCACCAGCCCAAGGCGTTGTCGCCCCGCCGCTGCAGCCACCAGCCAACGAGCAACACGCCGCCAACGGCCTCCATCAACAACAGAACCACGATCAGGAGGGTGAAAAAGTCGAACATGACACAGTGTCAGACGGGGTGTGGACGTGCAGAATAACGCAAGTCAGCGCACCATGAACACCGAGGCGGCCTGTCCGAGGTAGCCACTGCGGTCGCGCAGGGTTTGGGCTGCGGCGGCGGCTTCTTCCACTAGCGCCGCATTGCGCTGCGTGACATCGTCCATCTGCTGCACCGCGTTCTTCACGTCTTCGATGCCGTTGGCCTGTTGCTGCGACGCCGTTGCGATCTCGCCCATCAGGGCCGAGGCGCTTTCGATGGCCGTTACCACCTCGGTCATGGCAGCGCCGGATTGCGCTACGAGATCAGCGCCCGAATCGATTTCGCTGCCGGATTGTTCGATCAAAGCCTTGATCTCTTTTGCGGCCTGCGCGGACTTCTGGGCCAGCGCCCTCACCTCGCCGGCGACCACCGCGAAACCCCGGCCCTGGCTTCCGGCCCGCGCGGCTTCGACGGCGGCATTGAGCGCCAGGATATTGGTTTGGAAAGCGATGTCATCGATCACGCCAATGATGTCGGTGATCTTGTGGGAAGTGGCTGAAATCAGCCGCATGCGATCGACGGCCTGGTGCACCACATCGCTTCCCCGTCCCGCGGTTTGGGTGGCGCTGGCGGCCAACTGGCTGGCCTGGCGAGCATTGGCCGCGTTCTGCGCAACGCTTTCGGCGAACTGTTCCATACTGGCGGCCGTACGATCCAGCGCTGCGGCCTGCTGCTGGGTGCGGGCGGCGAGATCCGCATTACCGCGGGCGATGCGATCGGCCCCGCTCACCACACCGGCAACGCTGCCATTCATGTCGTGGGCGATGCTGAGCAGGCTTTTGCGCATGATGTCGAGTGAAAACATCAGTTCGCCCACTTCGCCCGGCGCAGGCTCGATGTGGACGCCTTCGACGTTGCCAGCGCCGATCTGGCGCGAGAACCGCAATGCTTGCTGCAACGGGCGCCACACCGACCGCGCCAGCGACGCTCCCAGCCAGCCCAGCCAGGCGGTGCCCACCAGCGCCATGCCGATCAGCACCGGCGCGGCCCAGCCCGTTTCGGCCGGCGGCAGCCCCGCGGCATGGACGCCCACCATGGCCATCGCGATGACTCCGGCGAGCGCACTGCCACCCAGCCAGGCGAGGCGGGCGGCCAAGGTATTCACTCGCCATAACGCCAGGCGGGAAGGCCAGGCTCGCCATCCCAGAATCCGCACCTGGCCGTTCCGGATGCCATGGTGCGGCAGTTCGCCCGCGTTGAGTCGGCGGTAGCGGTCGCTGATCCGTTCGATGGTGCTGGCGGCGGCCTTGACCCGCACCGACCCATAGCCGACGATCTCGTCGCCCCGATAAATTGGCGAGACGGTGGCCAACACCCAGTAGTAGCAGCCGTCCTTGCGGCGATTCTTGACGTGGCCCGTCCAGGTCTTGCCTGCCCTGAGCGTGGCCCAGAGATCGGCGAACGCCGCCCGCGGCATATCGGGGTGCCGTACCACGTTGTGATGTTCGCCGATCAGCTCCGCGCGCTCGAAGCCGCTGACTTCAATGAAGGCCGGGTTGGCGTAGAGGATGCGCCCTTGGAGATCGGTGCGCGAAATCAGATATTGATCGTCGCGCAGCCGGTACTCGCGGTCGACGACGGGTTGGTTGTTACGCATGACTGAAATGGGAAAAAAACGAGACGCCGCCAGCAACGGCAGCACGCGCAACAACAGTCGCGGCCCGGTTGCCTAGACAGGCATGCTGGAGATTTCCTGGTAGGCCGCGATCAGGCGGTTGCGTACCTGTACGGTGGCTTGGAACGCGATGCCCGCTTTTTGCGACTCGATCATGACCTGATCGAGCGACACGCCCGGCATGCCGAGCTCATAGGCTTGGGCTTGCGCATAAGCGGCCTCCTGGGCCTGACTCACGCGGGCCAGCGAACGCTGCAATTCGGTGGCGAAGCTGCCGGACGCGGGAGCGAGCCCGGCCATGGGAGCTGCGGGACGGGTGGCCGCCATGGCGGCCATTTGCTGCATTTGTTCGACGACGTTTTTGATCATGAGAGCGGCACTTTCGTATTGGTTGGCATGCTACTGCATGCTCCTCGCCATGTATACGCCACAATTACCATCCAAAACCCACGTTAATCCCCGCTTGGACCCGCCTCGACGCAAGCCATAATCTGCCAGCCTGAGCGCCTCCTGCCCGTCACCAGCCGGGCGGCCGTTCCCAGGCCCCAACATCAGGCCGGTCCATGTTGCACATCACTTTTTCCGCTCGTCATTCGCCTTCTTACGGCACGCCGTCGCCATGGCCAGGGATGGCCTGCGCATGAACACTGCCGCCCGCGGCACCTCCGCCATACCCGCCTCGCTCGCACCCCTGATCGACCGCATTCGGGCGCTGCCCCGCCTCACGCTGATCGTGGGCGCGGCGCTGGCCGTCGCCCTGGTGGCCGCCGCGCTGCTCTGGAGTCGCGACCCGGGGTATCAAGTGCTGTTCACCAACCTGAACGAGCGCGATGGCGGCGCCATCATTGCCGCCCTCACCCAGATGAACGTGCCGTACCAGTTCCAGGCGGGCAGCGGCGCGCTCATGGTACCGGCGGCGCGGGTGCACGAAACCCGGCTCTCCCTGGCCGCGCAGGGCTTGCCGCGCGGCGGCTCGGTGGGTTTCGAGCTCCTTGATGAATCCCAGTTCGGCGCCAGCCAATTCACCGAGCAGG
>Ga0172382_10001571_pt1 | contig 40637 bp, 40 predicted proteins | sample Leawel138RmetaG_FD_122245 | JGI IMG/M metagenome (GOLD analysis project Ga0172382, IMG submission 122245) | Leachate microbial communities from a municipal landfill in Southern Ontario, Canada - Leachate well 138R metaG | ecosystem: Engineered > Solid waste > Landfill > Unclassified | place... | reverse complement strand
TTCGAGCTGGTCTCGAACGGCACCGGCGAGGCGTTCCTCAACGGCAAGATCGAGGACCCGAGCCTGGCTGCGCCGCTCTACGTCTCGGCATTCCGCCAGGAGGACGGCAGCTACAACGTGGTCTGGTCGCGGCCGACGCGCCGGCGCGATCTTGCCTCGGAGATGGCGCCCAAGGCCGACGACGCGCTGCCGCCGTTGCCCGGCGCCGACGAGACGGCCGACCACACCCAGGACCGCGAGGCCGGCCTCGGACAGTCCTCCGCCGAGCACGCCTTCGGCGCCGAGCAAACCCAGGAAGGCGGGCGACGCCAGCGCCGTAGCCGCGCCTCGGAACCCGCGTCGGAGGCTGAAACCGTCGCCTGACCATTCCCCCCGTGCCCCGCCGTCACGCCTCCTCCGGCCGGGCACACCCTCGACAGGGCTCGCTTCGCTCACGCGCGAAGCGGGCCCTGTCTTCATTTATCGGGCCGAGGTCGCCAGCGCACCGCCGCGATGGCGGAACAAAGCGACCCGGCGATGCGATCACGCGCCGGCGCACAAATCCTCTTCGAGCATCGGCACGCGCGTACTACAGCCTCGGCGTGCCGAGGCTGCATGGAAGCGGAAGCCGATCTCAACCCGGTCTACGCTGTTGGGAGGCTCATAGAACCGCGGGCGTGTCCAGGAGCTCGACACAGACGCCGCGCGGGCATCTGAGCCCAGAAGCCGCAGAAAAGCAGGCTCGCCCTCATTCCACAAGGCATGACCGGCGCGTGCGTCTTCCCACCTCGATGCCTCGCGCCGCGGCGAACCTATGCAGCGGTTCCGTCGGGCGAGAGCAGATCTGCATTGCCGCCCGTCAGCTGCGCTCGCGGCGCGCTAACCGGAGCCGTACCGCCTGGGTTTGTGCGGACGGCGTGGTACGCCTTCGCCTGCTCCTTCTAGGCCGCTGCCTTGTGCGGCCTGGCGGAACGAAGTTCGATAATCGCCCTCGCCGCGATCCCAGCGATGGCGCGTGTGCTCTCCCGATAAGATCTTCGTCGCCGGGGAAGGCCCTGCCACGCCAGCGGGACCCCGCTGTTCGGGATGAACACTACGCCCGTGCGGTGCCGGCGCAACCTGCGATCATGCGGCCGTGTTGTCGGCCTTCGGCCTCCGCCCGCACCACCCGTACGATCGAGGTTCCCCCGCGCCTTGCGCGGGTGCGCCGGCCCCTCGGCCACGGGCTTTCGCTCCTGTTCATCCCAGCGGGATCGGCCCGCTGGCGCATAGCGAAAGGCACTCTCCCATGAACAAGGTTTTCCTCTCGGGGCGCATCACGTCGGACATCAACCGCTTCGGCACCGACAGCAAGGGCGGCGTCAGCTTCACCCTCGTCACGTCCAAACCCGTCATCAAGGACGGCCAGGTCCAGAAGGACGACAACGGCTACACCGAAACCTACGACGAGTTCCACACGATCAAGGCCTTCGGCGGCCTCGGCAAGTCGGTCGCGAACCACAAGAAGAAGGGCGAGCGCCTGACGATCGTCGGCGAGCTCCGCTACAGCCGCAACGAACGCGACGGGCGCACCTACTACAACACCGACATCGTCGCCGACGAGATCGAATTCCTCTGAACCCTGGCGGGCGGCCGCCAGCGGCCGCCCTTCCTCTTTTAGACGGAAAGGTCGTCCTCATGCATATTTCCAGCAGCTTCGAGGAGATCGCCGGCATCGCCTGCGGCATCGAAATCACCAATCCCGCCATGGTCGCGCGCCTGCGCCGCGCCGCCGACAGCCTCTCACCCTACGAGATCGCCGCAAGCCTCGCGCAAGCGATCGCCGAGTCCACCGATGCGGATCATCTTCGCGCCTATGAGGAGGCTCAGTTTGGCGAAGCCAGCCCCGAGGCAATCGTCGACGCCGAATATTACGAGGAGCTGGCGGCCGCCTGGTCGCTTGTCGCCGGCGAGCACCAGCTCCCCAGCGTGGAAACGCTGCTCACCACCCACTGAGCTGTCCCGGGCGAGCCTGCGCTTCGCGGGCTCGCCCCGTAACTTTGGCGCTGGCTGCGAATCGGCAGTCCGCTCGCATCGGGTGGAGTTGCACGGACAGGGGCTGCCCTATTGGCGCCTGGAGCGTCTATGCTTGCGCGCATTGGCTGCCGCTTGTCGCGCGCTTGGCCCTCGGTGCCGCGCGCCCTGGTTTCACTCCGATCTCTCGACGCCGTGCCCGATCTCGCCGTCGACACTGCCCGGCCATGTTGACCATAGGCGTGGCAGCGCCCCGGAACTCCACCATCTGAAAGCCGCATTCCGCGTGTCCTATGTTGGCCGGCGGAACGATTGTTGCTGCTTGTCGCAAGGCTCTCTGAACGCCGCTGTCGCGCCCATGCGGTCAGTCGCGAGGAGGCCTTCCACACACGTCGTCTCACTCCACCAGCGGGGCGATGGCGAGACTTGCGCTCCCTCAGAATCCCTTTCGGAATTCATGCGCATCCCGTCCCTCGCCGAGCTTAGGACGGGACCGGGGCTCTATTCGCCGGCCGGCGTCCGCGGACGCCGGCTCGGCTCACGGAACCGAGGCAAGTCCTCGTTTCCGCCCATCCGGGTGACGATCCCCTTGCGGAAGGCAAAAATGGGGTAGATTCTATTCCTCTCGTGTGTCTGCCTAGTGTGGCATGCGGGAACCGCGGTCCGTCAAGCATGAGCGGTCCCCCCAATTTTTCGGACCGGCCCGCGGCGCGGCCCTTGTCCGAAAAATCGGCTCCCCCGCTCCCCGCAAAGCGGCGTTAACCGGGGTCCGGCCGGCGGCCGGCTTCCCGGTTAACGTGCCTGACCTCCCTGGCCCCGCATGCCCCGAGCCAAGCCTCATTCGAAGCGGATGAGACATCCAACAAATGGAGGCTCCAATGACCAAGACTTTCGCCAATTTCGCCGACCTTGCCACCTTCATCGCCAGCGAGACCGGACAGGACGACAGCAACGCTGCATATGAGACCGCATTCATCGAGCATGACGAGCGCGCCAAGCTCTCGCCGGTCGACGAAAGCGAACAGCTCGAAATGCCCGATGCCGAGCAATCGCGCGCCGCCGTGGAAATGGTCATGGCGACGCTCTTCGACGTGTTCCGCGACACCCGGCTTGAACCCTTCGCGGCCGATCTCGCCTGGGGCTTCGTCAACAGCTTCCATGTCGTCGCCAAGCGCATCAGCGACCGCGAGGACGATGCGGCGAAGGAACTGGGCGATCTCGCGCGCAGCTTCGATCCGAGCGAAATCTACGCTTCGCAGCTCGAAGAGGCGCAGCTGCTCTGCCAGACGCTGCAGGGGTGCCGGGACGCCATGGAATGCATGCGCGACCATGCCGCCGAAGTCTATCGGGTGGAGACCGGCCGGCCCTATTCGCCGACCCGCGGCAGCCGCGTTTCGCACGGGGTCACGGCCTCGATGATCGACGCGCGCGACTACCTCGCCGCCCGGGCGCGCGAACGCCGCGAACAGTTCACGCCCGAGGGTCCGGTGGTCGCCTTCTCGGGCGGTCAGGCCTGGGAAGATCATGAGCTGCTCTGGCGCGGGCTCGACTCGATCAAGGCGCGCATTCCGGAAATGATCCTGGCGACGACGGCGCAGACAAAGGGCTGCGACGCCATCGCCCAGGCATGGGCGGCATCGCGCGGCGTCAAGGTCATCATGTTCCGCCTCGACCGCCGCCTCGGCGCCAAGGCCGCTTTCGTCCGCAACGATCGCCTGCTTACGCTGAAGCCCGTCGAAGCGGTCATCTGCGAAGGCTCGGGCATCCAGATGAACCTCGCCCAGAAGCTGCGGCAGGCGGGCGTTCCGCTTCACGTCGTGAAGCTCGAGCAGCAGGCGCTGAAGCGCCGCGCCTGATCGACCTTTCGAGGCTCCGGCGAAAGCCGGGGCCTCTTCCTTCTTCTTGCTCGACACGCGGCGCACGGGGGCATCGAACCCCCGCGCGCCGCCGGCGGGAGCCGACAAAGGCAAGGGGGTGAACGGAGCAGCGGGTCAACATAGGAGTATCCCGCGATGACTGAAGTCTTCCGCATCATATCCGATGAGCGCGCGGGGCCATTGCCCGCTGCTCAGATCACGCCGGATCAGCTGCGCGATTTCCGCAGCTACCTTCGCCGCGAGGGCGCAAGGCTGGGGCTCTCGCTGCTTGGCCCTCACCACCCAGACGAGGGGGCGATCTGCTTCGGTTTTGACGCGCGGGTCTGCCCGCTGAGCCTCGCAGCGGTGACCAGGATCTTCGACAATGACGAGGCGGTGATCTCCATCATCGAGGAGGCCCAGTTCCGCGGCCGCCGCGTGTGCGTTGCGCGTGATGACGATCATCCTGCGATCACCCTGCGCGTCAGTGATGTCCCCGATTGCGATGCCGAGCAGACAGTACCGGATCATGCCGCCGACGGCTTGCTCGGCGCGCTCGGCATTGCGCCCGATCGGGAAGAGATCCCTCGGCCGAATCGCGATGGACGTCTCGCGCGCATCTGATCTCGAACCTTGGCTCAATCTCGCCAACGGCAAAGCCTATGCGCTCGACGCTACGCGTTCCCGCATTGAGCAGGAGAGGAGGAAAATCTCTCACAGTCTTCCCATTCTGTCGGGCGGACGAGGCCGCCTCAAGGACGGCGGGGCCCCACCATTTTCTTCGGCGGGTCGGGCCTGGTGTATCTCCGTCGAGGTTCGTGGCCGCCGAAGAAAATCGTGACCCCCACCGCCGCTTACGCGGTCGCCGGCGATGCCGGCGATCCTTGACCCGACCTCGCCCGCCCGACGCGCCTTCCCCTGTCAGTCAAGACCGACAGGAGGACATCATGCAGACCATCTCGAACATCGCCGCCGCCGATCACGCCGCCTTCTTCGCAGCCGTCGCGAATGCCGAGCGGCGCGCGCTTCACAGCTACTTCGACCAGCATGTCGTGGCCGACGATGACGTGGGCTACATCACGGTCGACGAAGGCGATTACGGCGCGCTGCCGGATGCGATGATCGACCGCATCGTGCACAGCGTGCCGGGCGGCCTGCTTGACGAATATTGAGGGAACGGCACGGGGAGGGGCGCGGCGCGCCTCTCCTCTTTTTTGCTGCGGGGGAATACGGGCATGAGGGGCATCGAGCCCCCCATGTCCGTGCCGCGACAGGGTCGCGGCGGGGGGTTATTCACGCGCTCAGGCGCTTCTCGACCTCTTCGACGCCGAGGGTCTTCATCCTTGTCGTCAGCTGCCCGAGGCGCTTGGCATCGAGCTTCAGAAGCCCGGCCTTCTCGACCAACTGGATCGCCTGCTCGCGCTCCCTTTCCTCCAGCTTCTGCCGCCGCTCCTCGAGCTTGCGTGCTTCCTCTTCGAGTGCGGCTCTTTCCTGTTCCAATGTGCGTGCCATGATCGGCCTCTTGGTTCATGCTGATCGGGCTATGAACGGACTTCCTATAGTGGCTGCGGCAGAGCCCCGAAAGAAGAAGTTCGGGCGGCGGCTCGGCGGCCCTGAGCGGTCCGCCGACCGGGGCTCTATTCGCTTGGCTGGCGGGGCGCGATGCTTCCGCCCGCCAGTCTCACGGAGCCGGCCTGAACGGCCTGTCTCCGCCCATCCGGGTGACGATCCCCTGCCGAACTGGCCCCATTTCCTCAGGCGATGGCGCCTCGCAGGTGGAACCTTCCGCGGCCACATCGGCCCCTCGCTCCTCTGCTCTATTTGCTTCGCGGTCATGGCGTGATCGCCAGCCCTGGCGTGCGGGTGCCTGTGTCCGCCTGTTCCGTCCACAGGACGGCATTGCGCCTCGCTGGAGGCGTTTTCTCCCATCCTCCTTTTCGCGGCCTATGCGTCCCGGGTCCTGGGCCTGGCCTGGGACAGAGGGTGCACACCGAACGCACCAGGGTGCAAGGGACCAGTTCGCAAAATCAACGGTTTATGCGAGATGCACGCTGTGTGCTCCTGTGGGACAGCCGCGCACGCTCGTGGAAACCCTGGAAATCTGCGCTTTGCGCGTGTTCCCGTAGAACACGGGCCGCGCCGGCCGCTCGATATTCTTGCTCCGACCCCGCGATCGCGCTATAGATCAGCCCGGTTTCTGAGACCCCGCCAGCCTCCCTGCTAGGAGGCCTGGTTTGACGACCCCCAACAAGCACTGCACGGTCCGCATCGACCGGAGCAAGTACGACCGTCTCGTGACGCTCGCCGCGGAGCGCGGCTGCACGCCCACCGACCTCTTGCGCACCGCCGTCGACAGCTTCCTCGCGTCGGCGCAGCTGCTCTCCTCGAGCCAGCGCCGCCTCGCCCGGATCAGCGAATTCCAGCAGCTCGCGCTCGACATCATCATCCGCGAGCAGTTCCCCGAATATCGCGACCGCATCATTGCCGAGACCGACAAGCGGCTGGAGCAATATCATGGCGCGTGAGGACATCCGTTCCGACGGGCGCGCTATCCCGCTCAACCATCACAGCGCGCGCGGGCGCGTGCAGCGCAACGCCGGTAATTTCACCCGCGGCTCGCAGCTCATCACCCATGAGATGCTCATGTGGTTTTCGGGCGCCCGGCTGCCCTTCATTCTCTGGTTCTTCGCCTTCCTCGCCGCCTGGATCGCGATCCTGTCGGTGAAGCTCGACGAGCATGGATTCCAGCTCGTGTGCATGAAGGTCTATTCGGCCCTGTGGAACTGGGTGGACTTCGATCCGAACAAGCGGGTCAACGTGACGCTGCCGAGCGGCGAAATTATGCGCACGGTGATGGCGGCGGTGCCGTACATTCCCGAGGTCATCGAGGCCTGGGCGGTGGCGATGCGCGGCCTGCTCGGAGCCATCCTCATCTCGATCTTCGTCACCATTCCCGTCGCCATCTGGTTCGTCGATCTTTCGCATCGCCGCGGGCGTTCGATTCTTCAGGAACGCCACGAGCGCGGCGCCATGCTGGTCGACCGCGCCATCCTCCTGGCGGAGATCAGCGAGCACAACCGCGCGAAGTTCGAAGAGGACGCGAAGTCGCTCTTCCCAGGACTGACGCCGCGGCAGGTGCTGGCCCTTCCGTTCCGAGCTCGCAAGGACGCCGGCATCCACCACCCCTATACGCTTGCCGGCATCCCCTATCCGCACCGGACCGAGCAGTCCCACACGATGCTCATCGGCACGACCGGATCGGGCAAGACGACCGAACTGAGGAGCCTCGTCGCCCAGATGCGAGAGCGCCGGGACAGCGCCGTCATCTTCGATCTGACCGGGGCCTATGTCGAAGCGTTCTACGACCCCGCGCGCGATACGATCCTCAATCCGATGGATGCGCGTTGCCCCGCCTGGACGATCTTCAACGACTGCCGCACGCACAGCGAATTCACCGCCGCGGCGGCCGCCCTGATCCCGTCCGACGGAGGGTCGTCCGAGCCCTTCTGGGCACTCGCTGCGCGCACGCTATTCATCGAGATGTGCATCCGCCTGCAGGAGCGCGGGCAGACGACCAACCTCGCGCTCGCCGAGAACCTCATGACCGCCGACTTGAAGCGGGTTCACCGGTTCCTTGCGAACACCATCGCCGACCCGCTGACGGCCCCTGAAGCCGCCCGCATGGCGGAATCGATCCGCGCTGTCTTCAACACCAATGCGCAGGCGCTTCGCTTCCTTCCCGACGACGGCGAAGCCTTCTCGATCCGCGAGTGGATCACCGCCGAAAAGAAGCCCGGCTCTATCCTCTTCGTCACCTCGCACTATGTCGACCTGCCCATGAACCGGGCGCTACTGACGCTCTGGATGGACCTGTGCATCACCCGTCTGATGACCCTGCCGCGCACGCGCTCCTTGCGCACCTGGTTCATGTTCGACGAGCTCGGGGCGCTGCATCGCCTGCCCGCGATCGAAAACGGCCTGCAGACCGCCCGCGCGTTCGGCGGCGCGATGATCCTCGGCATCCACAGCTTCGAAAAACTGGTCGAGGTTTACGGCGAGCAAGGCGCGCGTAATCTCGCCTCGCTTGCGCGCTCCAAGCTCATCCTCGCGACCGCCGATCTCGACACCGCCGAGCAGTGCGCGCGCTACATCGGCAACCGCGAAGTGCGGCAAATGGATGAGGCTTATAGCTACGGCTACAACAACACCCGCGACGCCTCGACGCTCACCCCGCGCAAGCAGGTCGAGCCGCTCGTCATCGCCGACGACATCACCAATCTTCCCTCGCTTCACGGGTTCGTGAAGTTCCCCGACGGCTTTCCCGCCGCGCGCATCCAGCTCGAGTGGAAAGACTATCCGCAAGTCGCCGAAGGCTTCCTGCCGCGTCCCGATGTCCAGCCGGTGCGGTCAAGGCGCGGAGAGGACGCGTTCGGCGAGGATGGAGAAGGGGAGGCGGGCGGGCGTGACGGCTCGCTCCAGGTGGTGGAAGAGGTCGCAGACACCGCCAACCTCGCCAAGGAGCTGGCCGCGCGGATCCTCTCGGCGGACGTCGAGAATGAGGACGGGACCTTGCGCGCACGAGCGCAGGACCATGACGATCGCGGCAAGCAGCCGAGCCCGCCCGAACATGCCGCGGACAAGGCCCAGGCAGCGCGCGCGGCGAGCGAGGAAAATGCGCCCGCCGGCCGCGAGCGCGGCGACCGCCAGAGCGAGGCGGCACGCTCGCCGCAGGTCGAGGATCTGACGCTCGTCGAACTGCGCCAGGCGTTCCATCCGGGCCGGGAGGATGACGGCATGGATATGGGGATCTGACCCATGCTGTCGGTCGCCGCCGTCCGCTCCGCTTCGGGCGCCGCGAACTATTTCGCGAAGGACGACTACTACACCGCGGAAGGCTCGTCGGAGGTCACCGCCTGGTCAGGGGAGGGCGCCGAAACGCTTGGCCTGTCAGCCGAGGTGACGAAGGACGCGTTCGAGGGAGTCCTCAACGGCGTCCTGCCGAGCGGCGAGGCGGTGGCGCAAGTCGAGAACCGCCGTTCGGGGGTCGATCTCACCTTCTCGATGCCGAAGTCCGCATCGGTGATGGCCTATGTCGCCGGCGACAAGCGCGTGCTCGCCGCCAACATGGCGGCGGTCCAGAAAACCATGGCCTGGGTCGAGAAGAACCTCGCCGAAGGGCGCAAGGACATCGAGGGCCGCAAGGTGCCCGTCCAGACCGGCAATCTCGTCTACGCGCTGTTCCAGCACGACACCAGCCGGGCGCTCGACCCGCAGGGCCACGTCCATGCCGTCATCGCCAATCTCACTCGCATGCCCGACGGCAAATGGCAGGCCCTGCACGCCGACAAGATCTGGAGCCGCAACAGCGTCATCGGCTCGATCTACCATGCGCACCTGCGCGGTGAGCTCGAGAAGCTCGGCTACCAGATCGACCTCAAGGGCAAGCACGGAACCTTCGAGATTTCCGGCGTGCCCAAATCGGTTGTCGGCGAGTTCAGCCAGCGGCGCGAGGACATTCTCGAGCGCGCGACCAGGCTCGGTATCACCTCGCCTGAAGGCCTTCGCGAGATCACCAAACGCTCGCGCGATCCCAAGCTCAATGTCGAGGAGCGCAACGCTCTGAAGGACAGTTGGATCGATCGCGCGAAAGGGCTGGGCTTCGACGGCAAGCACCTGATCGCGGCGGCCGAGGCGCGCGCCGGTTTGAGCCAGTCAGACAGTCCGCTGGAACGCGGCTACCGGGCGATCACGGCGGCCATCGAGGCGACCGGCGCGCGCCTTGCGGGCTTCCTGCGCCCGCACGATCCGCTGGTCGATCACGGGCTTGCCCGCGCGGTCCGCTCGCCTGCCGAAGCGCGCGCGCAGCTCGCCGTGGCTTCGGCGGTGCGCATCCTCTCCGAACGCGAGGCGGCCTGGCCGGCGCACCACCTCGCCAAGACCGCGCTTGATCTTGGTCTCAAAGGGGTGACAATCGAGGGCATCGAGCGCCGCATCGACCGACTCGTCAGCAACCGCCAGCTCATCCCTGGCGTGGCTACCGCTGCCGACAAGACGGGCGTAATGGTCACCACGGCGGAGGCCCTTCGCACCGAGGAACGGATCCTCGCGGCCGTCGAAGCGGGGAAGGGCGAGGCGGGCACGATCGTGCCCGCGGACAGCGCCGTGGCGCGGCTTCAGGACGCCGCTGAACGGCCGCTCAACCCGGGCCAGCTCGCCGCCGCGACCATGATCCTAAGTTCAAGCGATCGAACGGTGATCGTCCAGGGCGTTGCCGGCGCCGGCAAGTCGACGATGCTCCAGGCAGTCGCACGTGTTGCGGATGCCGAGGGCAGGGCAATTACCGGCCTTGCCTTCCAGAACAAGATGGTCGCCGATCTGAGGGATGGCGCCGGCATCGAGGCGCGAACGATCGCCTCGTTCGTGCTCGCGCACGAGCGCTTCATCGGCGAACGCGAGGGCGCGGCCTATGCCGCGGCGCGCGACAGGCTCGCCGGCAGCCTGCTCGTCGTCGACGAGACTTCCATGGTTTCGAGCGAGGACATGCTCAAGCTCCACGAGATCAGCGCGGCGCTCGAGGTCGACAAGCTCGTTCTGGTCGGCGACCGCCAGCAGCTCTCCTCGATCGACGCCGGCAAGGCCTTCGCGATGATCCAGGCGGGCGGCGGCACCATGGCGCGCATGGACGAGAACATCCGCCAGCGGACCGATAGCCTGCGCACCGTGGCGGCGCTCGCCAACATCGGCAAGGCCGGCGCGGCGCTCGAAGTCCTCGGCGCCCGCGTCGTCGAGTCCAGCGATCCCGCCGCCGAGGCGGCGCGCATGTGGCTGGCGCTGCCGCAAAGCGAGCGGGACATCACGGCCGTTTTCGCCTCGGGCCGCGACGCCCGCGCGGTCATCAACACGGCGATACTGCAAGGCTTGGTCGCCGAAGGCAGCGTCAGGGGCGAGGCGATCCACCTCACGGTGCAGGAGCGCGTCAACACGGCGCGCGAGGAGCTGCGCTACGCTTCCACCTATCAGCCCGGACAGACGCTCGAGGTCCTGCGCGGCGGGGCCCGCGAGGTCGGCCTTCCGGCCGGGCGCTACGACGTGGTCAAGGTTCACGATAACGGCAGGGTCGAGATTGCCGAGGGGCGCCGCAAATTGCGTTTCGATCCGCAGAAGCTCTCGCCGACCGAGCAGCGCGACCGCCTGCAGCTTTCCGAGAGGAAGCACTTGGAGTTGCATGAAGGCGACCGCATCCGCTGGACGGCGAACGACAAGGAGCGGGGCCTCCTGAACGCCGCTTTGGCCCGCGTGGTCGCCATCGATGCTGCCGGTGTGACGGTCGAAGCGGCGGACAAGAGCCGCCATACGCTTGATCTCGGCGACCCGATGCTTTCGCGGCTCGACCTTGCCTACAGCCTCAACATGCACATGGCGCAGGGCATCACGACCGACAAGGCGATCACCGTCATGTCGGCGCAGGAGCGCAATCTCTCGAACCAGCGCCTGTTCAATGTCGGCGTCACCCGCGTGCGCGACGAGCTCACCATGGTCGTCGACGACAAGGAGAAGCTTGCCCGCCAGCTCGACATGAACCCGGGCAACAAGACCTCGGCGCTCGAGACGCTCGGCCGGCTCGATGTCGACGGCAGGAAGGGGCCTGGCCCGCGCGAGAAGTTCGACCCCGGGCCAATCGACGGCGTGGACCTGTCGGATCTCCCGCCGCTGCCGTCCGATTTGCCGCCCCTGCCAGGCGCCAGTGCGGCTGCGAAAGCCGACCTGCCCGCCGGGCCGTCAGACGGAAAACCCGACCGGGGCGACCCGTTGCCGCCGCTGCCCGAGCGCAGTCTCGGGCTCGATTTGTAACCTGAAGCCGCGGCTCGTGCGGCGATCAACGGAGGAGGACGCAGCCATGGGATGGGAATTTGAAGAGGCCGGCAAGTTCGGCAGCGAGAGGGCGGCGGACGACTATGCCCGCCGCAACAATCTCGATCCGCGTGACGTCCAGATCGTCCGCAAGGGCGACGAGGTCGAGCTCAACATCCGCCGTTCCGCGCTAGACCGGCGAGGCCTGCGCGACAACGGCGAGGGTCGCCGGGACGGTTGGGGCTGAGGAGGCGATATGAACACATCGATATCTTGGGGTGCCTGGTGGAAACTCTCCTGCCGGTGCTCCTTCTCACCGGAGCGGCCGCGCTCCTGCTTGCGCTGCTGCGCGGCCGGCCAAACCTGTTTGGTCCGCCTGCTCCTGTGGCGAAGCGGTTCATGACCGGTCGCGAGCGGATGCATGGGCTAACCGCTTGGTTGTATCGTGATCGCCCTTGTCATCCAGAACGCGATGGCTCTGCTCAGGCTTGCGCGACCCAGCCCCTGAGGGAGAAACCGGCGTAGAACAGGCAGATGTCGGAGTAGCCGGCGACCCGGAGAAGCAACTCATCCTCGTCCGCCGACAGGATCGGCAGATGCTGCGCCATGGCCGCGGCCGAGGCGGATGCCTGTGCCAGATGGGCGTCCGACGCGCTCGCGAACGCCACCGATCGCGCCAGCCATCGGACAGCATCACTGCCCGTCGGATAGCTGTGATGCGCGACGATGAGCGGGGCACCCGGCTTCAGCCGGCGGCGTATTTCCCGCAAGGTCTTCAGCCGTTCGTCCCTGGAGAGGAAGTGCAGGGTGAGCAGGCAGGTCGCACCGTCGAACGGCCCCGCCGGCGCCGTGTCGACATAGCCTTCCTGCAGCACGGCGCGAGATTGCAGCGGGCCGAGGATCTGCCGCGCCAATTTCAGCATCTCGGCCGAAGGATCGACGCCTACAAAAGACCAGCGGGGCTGCGCTTCGGCGAAGGCCTTGAGTTCGAGACCTCCGCCAGCGCCCACGACGAGGATCTCGGCTGCATCTGCCGCGCGCTCCGCTAGGAGCAGCATGGTCATGCGGTGAAGATCGGCGAAGCCGGGCACCCTGCGAGGCGTTACTTCCGCGTAGCCTGCCACCATGGCCGGGTCGGAGAAGGGCTGCGCAAAGGGCGATCTGCTATTCATGGGCTGCTTGGCTCCGCTTCAATCAGGGCAGGAGATTAAGACAGCCATCTATGACACTTTACCCGCCGGCAAAGTGTCATAGACGACAAAGTTGGAATTTCGACGGATCAGGGATTCACTTTTCGTTCTGGCTGTGCATGATTCTTATCCATGTACCAGTCACCGATCCAGCCAAGCCCTCGCGATGCCTGCTTGGACATGCCGGCGCTGCTCGACGTGCTTGCGCACTGCTCGTCGCGGCCGCGCTACGCATTCATGGTGCTCAACCTGATCGCCAAGGTGGCGGGACCGGGCGGCAGCGCCGGACCTACCGTATTCCAGGATGGCGAGGCGGTATCGATCCGCGACTGGCTCTGCGACGCCTTGCTGCCGATGGGCCATCGCGAGCCGCGCCGCGCCGCACTCGTCGCGAAGGTCCGCGAGGAGCTTGACCGCACCGGACTGCCCGGCGATCCGCAGGCCGCTGAACGTGCGATCGAGCTCGAGGTGCGTTTGCGGCTTCGAGCTTCGGGAAAGACCAATGTGAGCCGGGCCGTCTCGGATCTCGTCCGCGCGGGGCTGATCGTCCGGCATTACCAGGGGTATCGCGTCGACCACCACAATCGCGGCGCCCAGCGCCAGGCAGTCTACACGGTCACGCCGGCAGCCTGGCAGCTGCTCCGCGGTGAAAGGGTAGTGGAGCCGCGCGCAGCCGCCTGACCATGTGACCTCGGCGAGCAGGCGAAGCGATCCTTGCCGTTGCTTGCAGTTAGTCGGGCTTTCTGGTTGCTTGACTGCAGAACGGCCGGCAGGGCGCCCGCCTACAGCGCGAGCAGCGAGTAGCGGCCGCGCGGAGCAAGGTTGTCGTCGAGATCATAGACGATCGGCTGACCCGTCGAGATTTCCAGCTCTGCCGTCTCAGCCTCGGACAAGCTTGAGAGGTGCTTGACCATGACGCGTAGCGAATTGCTGTGCGCCGAGACCAGGACCCGTTTTCCGGCCTTGAGCTCCGGCGCGATCCGCGCGTGCCCGCATGATCGCACCCGAGCGGCGGCGTCCTTCAGGCTTTCGGTCGCGGGGATCTCAACTCCGGCGTAGCGCCGGTCGGCGGTCAGCTCGAACGCGCCGCCTGGTTCCAGCGGCGGTGGCGCGACGTCGAAGGAGCGGCGCCAGATCCGGACCTGCTCGGCCCCGTACCGGTTCGCGGCCGCGTGCTTGTTGAGCCCGGTCAATGCGCCATAGTGGCGCGCGTTGAGGCGCCAGTCCTTCACGACCGGCAGCCACAAGCGGCCCATGGCTTCGAGCGCCAGGTTGAGCGACTTGATCGACCGGGTCAGGACGCTGGCGAAGCACATGTCGAAGTCGAGCCCCTCGGCGGCCATCACCGCGCCCGCCGCGATCGCCTCGCTTATTCCGGCCTCGGTGAGGTTCACATCCCCCCAGCCGGTGAAGCGGTTCTCGAGGTTCCACACTGACTGTCCGTGGCGGATTAGCACAAGCAGGGGCATGACTACTCCAGACCAAAGGTAGCGGCGCTCAAGCAAATCTCAGGCGCAGCGAACGCGTCGCTGCGTTGCGGACCAGCGGTTCTTGGTCTGCCGCTACTCGGTCCGAATGGGAATCTTGAGCGGTCGGCTCCGTCCGGCGGTGAGCCTGCGCAGGCGGATCCCGAGTACGATGAGCAATGTCCCGATCATGATGAACGCAATCCCGAGCATCCAAGCATAGGATACCAGCGTGGCGGCGGGCTCCAGGATCCAAAGCACTGGTATAGCGCCGCCGATGAGGATCAGAAGAATCCCGGAAGTCGCGAGCAGCCATTCACCCTTGATCTCCTTGCGAAGCCGGATTGCAGCCGAAAGCTCCGCTATCCCGCCCAGGATCGCCCAAGCGGCAAGGAGGATCGTCGACACCATTGCGTAGCTTACCGTCATGAGGAAGGGCCACAGGACAAATAAGGCGCCGATGACGATGCCGAAGACGCCGCGCAGGATGAGGCTCCACCAGCGTCCGCCCTTCTTGCTGTCAGCCGTGACGCCTGTCACGAGCGCGAGAATGCCGTCGATGAGCGAATAGCCGGCGAAGACCAGGGTGAAGGCGAAAAGCGCGCTTATCGGGAAGAGCAAGCTCACTACGCCCAGGATGAGCGTCAGAACACCCCGCGCTACGGTCCATTGCCAACTGAGACGAGGTTGAGCCGCAAGTTCTTCCGTTTCGGCCGGATCGTTCGCCGCGGAAACTGCTCCACCGTGCTGGACCATTGCATCAACTCCCGCTCGTCTGCTTGTCGGCCGGCCGCGCTGTCCTTTCGAGAGCGACTAGCCGGTCCGCTGCTGCTGCCAAAGGAGGGCTGCCATTCTGCCCGTGATGTGACATATGTCTCCTCACCTGCTAGCGCGCATCGACCTCAAGGAGGGGTGTGCCGATGAACTTTGTGCCATGTGACGAATGTGCCTTGCGGCGGATGGCGCGCTTCAAACAGTTCACCCTTCCCGAACTTTCCTTTGTCCGCGAGCTGAAGTCCGGCCAGATCGATCTGCCTGCGCGGCACACCATCATCCGACCGGGCCCGTTCGAAGGAGGGCTTTATACGCTCTATTCGGGCTGGGCCTTTCGCTACCGGGTAACGGAAACCGGGCAGCGGCACATCGTCGACATTCTGCTTCCCGGCAGCACCATCGGCTTGCAGCAGCTGGTTCTGGGCGCGTCGGACAGCGGGGTCGAAAGCCTGACGCCGGTGACTTTGTGTGTGCTTTCCGGCCGCGCGCTCGACGATCTGTACGCAGACTTTGGCGGTCTGACCGGAGCGATGGTGCTTGCCCTGCTCGAAGACGAACGGCGCGCCGATGCGCGGTTGGCACTCATATCCAGAATGACTGCGCCGGAGCGCCTTGCATACTTCCTGCTGGAGCTGTTTGACCGTCTCCATGCTCTTGGCATGGCAAGCGACGGCTGGTGCTACTTCCCATTGCAACGCCGCCACCTTGCCGATCTGCTCGGTCTTTCCGACACTCATATCAGCCGCTCCATGCGCGAGCTCCGTCGCCGCGAGCTCGCGTCTATTACCTCGAACGGCCTTAGGATCGTGGACCGAATTGGAATGAGCGTCTTCTCGGGATATTCGCTGCCCCAGACCCGCGCAGCACGTCTTTTGCTGTAGGGGCCAGCAGCGTAGGGGACTGCTGCTAGAGCCACGGGTCGGGCTGGACCGTGGCGAGGGGCAGCTCGTCCAGTGTCTTGCGAAGCTCAATTTCATGGACATGAACGTTCAGGGCGCCATTCTTGCGCATAACTTCCTGTGCCTTCTTTTCCCGTGCTTCATCGCGAACCCGGACAAAAAGGACGAGGCCGCCGTTGCGCAGGTCCCATGCCAGCGTATCGGGATCGGCATCTTTCGTCAGGATCTTGCGAACCTTTCCGGCGATCGCGGCGCCGGCCAAGCCGCCGCCAGCGCTGCCGGCGATCGCCGTCGCCAGCGCTCCCCCGGAGGCCAGGAGAGGCAGCCCCACGCCGAGGGCTCCAAACGCCACCAGCGTGCCGAACACGACTCCGGTTATCGTCGCGCGCTCATCCGGAGTGATGAGCTTGCGACGAGGAACGTCGGGTATTTCCGCCAGTTGGATAGGGTCGGCGTAGATCCGCCCCAGTTTCGCCCGCACCGTTTCTGGGCTCGCCATCAAGTCGATATCGGCGTTGTCGAAGCCTGCCGATGTGAGCTCGCTCACCATGCTCTCGAGCAATGGCAGGTTCGAGACTGTCCCGACGACCTCGCGCACGCGCACGGTTTCGACGACTTCGTTCTCCTGCGTCTTCGACACTCTTGTCCTCCAAAGCAGCGCCCGCCGCGGATGTCCAAACGTGCGGCAGGATCCGCCTGCATAACCGCGAGGAGGATAGATGTTTGGTCGCCATGGGCGCTGACATAGCTCAGGCAGGCTTTCCTATTTCTCGCTTAAGTTGCCTTTCCGAAAAGCCAAATGGATCGCTGTCCTTGTTGCAGTGTCGCTCGTTTGAGCCCCTGAAACAAACGTGGCCCGGGGATGTTCAACGGCTCGGCGGTCTGGATCCATAGCCTTCGGCGCCACGCACCGGCCATGATCCCGGAGCTCTGCCGTGGCGCTGCGCCGATCGTGAGGAGGAAGCGTTGACCGAGAAACAAGAACTAGCGGATCCCGACGCAAAGGAGGCGCAACTCGCTGCTGGAACCGCAAAGGACCCTAAGAGCAAGGCGGCGGACGACGAGCCAGCGCCGCCCGGTGGCCTTGATCCGGTCGAGGAGGCGGGCATCGAATCGTTCCCCGCGAGCGATCCGCCCAGCTGGATGCCCTAGCGGCGGTTTTTTACGGCCGGGCAGTTGTGCATGAGACGCGCGGGGCTCGCGCGACACTCACGAGCATTGTCGGCACTCAAACCGCCAAGGTCGCGCGCCGCGCATCGCCGCAGATGATCTTCTCACCGCGCAGGCGCGGCCGCGGAGACCGAGCGGCTAGCTCGCGCGGCCATTTTTTGGGCAATGTCCACGCTCGCGCACGGTCGCGCCCGGCGTTGCCTTGGTACACGACCGGGTGAAGACGATCGGCCGCCAGCAACGTGGCGGCCGAGCTCTGACTATGGTGCCGCCGCTCGCCACTGATCGAGCCGACGCGGGAGGTTAGGACTTCGTATTGATCGGGATGCGGCGGGTGCTCTCGATCACCTCGGCGGATTTGGGCAAGGTTATGGTCAGCACGCCCTTGTTAAAGGTGGCGGTCGCCTTGTCCTGCTCGACGCCGGCGGGCAAGCCTATCTGGCGTTCGAAGCGCCCGTAGGAGCGTTCCGAATAGCCACGCTCCTTGTCTTCGGTTTCCGACTTCTTTTCGCCGCGAACGGTGAGGACGCCCTCCTCGACGGAGACCTCGACGTCCTTTTCATCGAGCCCGGGCAGTTCAGCGGCGATGCGGACCTCCTTGTCGGTCTCGCTGAGCTCGAGCTTGGGCCAGCTGAGGCTGCCGCTCCCGCCGCCCAAGGCCGGAAGGTTCATGGTGCGAAAGACGTCGTCGAAGACCCGGTTCATCTCGCGGTGAAGGGCGAGGAAGGGATGAGTCGATTGCTGATCGCCCGACACGATCTCGCTGCGATCTTGCTGTCGCCCCCACGGAATCAAATCACGAATGGCCACGCAGTCTCTCCTTTCGTATCCGAATCGGATTGCTCGCGAGGCGTGCACCGGCACGTCTCTCATCACCTCATCGGCCTGTGGGCGCCGCCCCGCTCTGACTTACCTCAGGCGGCCGACGGATGCGCTGATGCTCCAGGCCACTCGAGCCACACACGGGTGGAAAGCGGTAGGAGTGGCGTCCCCCCGGGAGGGTTGATCCCCCGGCCAAATCGCGCCACGCGTCACACATCAACAGGACTTTTGAGTGCTTGAACTCCCTCATGCCGACTTGAACTTGGAGGTCGTCTCCCTACATTTTTGCTAGCTGGACGCCACAATGGGTCCGGCTGGGACAAGAGGGCGTCGGCTCTCTATCCGACCCCTCTCATGCCCAAATTGCTCAATGGAGGATTTGGCTATGAGGACTACGAACTATTTGGATCTGGCGCCCTACCGGCGCTCAACCGTCGGCTTCGATCGCCTGTTCGACTTTATGAACAGTGCCGGCCCGAATTCCGACGACGGATACCCTCCCTATGACATCGAAAGGCTCGACGAGGATTCTTACCGGATCACGCTGGCCGTGGCGGGCTTCCGCCCTGATGAAATCGAGATCGTCGCTCAGCAGAACCTGATGACGATCTCGGGCAAAAAGGCTGAGGACGAAAAGCCCGATAAATTCATCCACCGCGGTATCGCGCGGCGCTCCTTCGAGCGGCGTTTCCAGCTCGCTGACTTCGTGCAGGTCAAGACGGCCGAGTTCGCGAATGGTCTCCTTACCATTACGCTGCAGCGCGAGGTTCCAGAGGCCATGAAGCCCCGCAAGATCGAGATCGCCAGCAGCCCGGCTGGATCGGGAGAGCAGCGCGCGACCGAAGACGCAGCTGCCTAAGTCTCGAATGCGCTTTGCCGGCGCGCCGGCCCGATCGGCGCGGCGGCAAGGCCGTGTCGGAGGAGGATTTGGGATATGCGAGTTGAACGGATAGCGGATTGCCAGCCGCACGCAGGCCCGGCCGAGCGGAAAAGGGCAGAGCGCCCGGCGCTCATCGTCGCCAACGACAACCAGGCCGCGGCCTGTGAAGCGTCGCTCGACCGTTCGTGGCCGCGCTATACGAGCTCTCTGCCCAACGATGCCGTCGCGATCATCGAGCCGTATCCGATCGCAACGAACCAGGGCGGGCGGGCTCGGCGCGGCGAGTGGCGGCTGCGCTTCCGTCCGCGCGAAAAGCCTGTCGTTGATCCGCTGATGGGCTGGACGGGGAGTCGCGATCCGCTCACCCAGGTTGAACTGCGATTTGCAGATCGCGAGGCTGCCGTGCGGTACTGCCAGAGTATCGGCCTCACGTACGAAACGAGGGACCCACCGCGCTCGTCGAGCCGCGTGCCAGCCACGAAGCAAGCCTTCGAGCTCCAGCCGATACCGCCTCTCTGCTGCTGGCCCACTGGTCCGCATGCGCTGTGCTGCGGCAATTATCCCGCACTCAAGCAGATGGAGGACGTTCATGCGTGACAATGCCTCGCCGAAGGCCCGGGCGGTGCAGATCGGTACGGTTCTCGTCGCTGTGGGTCTTTTCTTCACTCCGTGGCTGTTCGCGTTCGCTGAACATGGCATCGCGACGGCGAGCGTTTGGACGCTGTCCGCGCTCTTCCTTGTCGTGGGCGCGGCGAACTCCGTCGGACACGCCAACTGGACCCCGCTGGCGCTGCTCGTGCTCGGACTTTGGGCCCTGATCGCCCCAGCGGTTCTAGGATTCGGTTTCGACATCCCGGCCGCCTTCCGCACCCACATCCTTGCCGCGCTGCTGGCTTGGGTGGGCGCCATGGCGACGTTCCATGACCGGGGCTGGGGCAACTATCTGCCCAGCTGAAGCCGCCGAGGCGACCTCATGGCCGCCTCGGCAGCCAGGCTTGCGACGCCAGCGGCGAAGAACTTGCCTCAAAGGTGGCTTTTCCGATCTCGTCGCTTCTGCTGTTGGAATGGTCACGCTGTCGCGTGCGGCCCAGCAGGAGCCGAGAGGCGATCGACCCAACCTTTGAAAACGCCGAGATCCGCTGTGCCGGAGTGCCGAAATGCGACTTTGCTGCCCTGAAAGGCGAAAAGGGCCGGTATCCCCTTGACGCCGTATTCGTCCGCCAGCCCAGCGTTCGTGTCCACGTTGACCTTTACGAACCGTGCGCGCGGTTCCAGCATCTGCGCTGCGCGGTCGAATGTCGGCGCCATGCTCCGGCAGGGCCCGCACCACGGCGCCCAGAAGTCTACGATCAGCGGTACGTCAGAGTTCGCCAGGTGCTTGTGGAATCGAGGCCCGTCAAGCTCGACCGGTCCACCTGAAAACAGCTTCTGATGGCAGCGGCCGCAATTCGCCTTCACCGCCGGGCGATCGCCAGGAACCTTGTTGATCGCATCGCAATGCGGACAGACGATCCTTCGCTGTTCGGGCATTTCTGCTCTCCTGGGAAGAGGTGGCCTCTTGGGAGGTCATGGCAGCGCCGGTCTGCCATGACCCTGTGTCGTCAGGCCGCCTGAGCTTGCGGTTGATCGGCCGCTTGGCCGTCCTGAGGCACGAGCCTGAGCTCGCCCTCGGCCTCTTCGACCCTGACGGTCGATCCATCAGGCACCTCACCGCGGAGAAGAAGCTCCGACAGTGGGTCCTGCAGATGCCTCTGAATGGCTCGCTTCAACGGCCTCGCCCCATAAACGGGATCATATCCGACCCGGCCGAGCCACGCTCGTGCTCCATCAGTCAGCTCGAGCCGAACCTTGCGGTCCTTGAGGAGAGTCTGAATTCTCGCGACCTGAATGTCGACGATCGGCGCCATGTGTTCCTGGCTGAGGCGGTGGAACAGGATGATCTCGTCAAGCCGGTTCAGGAACTCCGGCCGGAAATGGGCACGAACGATCTCCATCACCTGCGGCTCGACGGACTCGACCTGCTGGTCGTCGGTGAGGTTCGAAAGGAACTGGCTGCCGAGGTTTGAGGTCAGAATGATGATAGTATTGGCGAAGTCAACGGTGTGTCCCTGGCCATCGGTAAGCCGGCCATCGTCGAGAACCTGAAGCAGCACGTTGAAGACGTCGTTGTGCGCCTTTTCCACCTCGTCGAACAGCACCACCTGGTAGGGCCGCCGGCGAACCGCTTCGGTCAGGACGCCGCCTTCCTCGTAGCCGACATAGCCGGGCGGTGCGCCGATCAGGCGCGCGACCGAGTGCTTCTCCATGAACTCGGACATGTCGATCCGAACCATCGCCTGCGAATCGTCAAACAGGAACTCGGCGAGGGACTTGGTGAGCTCGGTCTTGCCGACGCCGGTCGGACCGAGGAACAGGAACGAGCCCATCGGCCTGTTCGGGTCCTGCAGCCCGGCGCGCGCGCGGCGGATCGCGCGCGACACGGCTTGCACCGCCTGCTCCTGCCCAATGACGCGCTTGCCGATCTCGTCCTCCATGTGGAGCAGCTTCTCGCGCTCGCCTTCGAGCATCTTGTCGACGGGAATGCCCGTCCAGCGCGATACCACGGCGGCAATATCTTCGGCCGTCACTTCCTCGCGGAGCATCGCGCCCTGGCTGGCCGCCTGAGCCTCCTCGAGCTGCTTTTCGAGTTGCGGGATGCGGCCGTAGGCAAGCTCGCCGGCCTTCGCGAGATCACCCGACCGCTGCGCCTGATCGAGCTCGAGACGGGCCTGGTCGAGCTGCTCCTTCAGCTTGGCTTCCGACTGGATCTTCTCGCGCTCGGCCTGCCAGCGCTGGGTCAGCTCTGCGGCCTGCTGCTCGAACTGCGCCAGTTCGTGCTCGAGATGGCTCAGCCGGTCCTTGGATGCCGCGTCGCTCTCCTTCTTGAGCGCCTCGCGCTCGATCTTCATTTGGATCACGCGCCGATCGAGGATTTCGATCTCCTCGGGCTTGGATTCGACTTCCATGCGGATGCGGCTTGCCGCCTCGTCCATCAAGTCGATCGCCTTGTCGGGCAGGAAGCGATCGGAGATGTAGCGGTGGGAGAGCGTCGCCGCCGCCACGATCGCTCCGTCCGTGATCCGCACGCCGTGGTGCAGCTCATATTTCTCCTTGAGACCGCGCAGGATCGAGATCGTGTCCTCAACGGTCGGCTCGCCGACAAAGACCGGCTGGAAGCGGCGCTGCAATGCCGCGTCCTTCTCGACATGCTTGCGATATTCATCGAGCGTGGTGGCGCCGATGCAATGCAGCTCGCCTCGGGCGAGCGCCGGCTTCAGGAGGTTGGAGGCATCCATCGCGCCTTCGCTCTTGCCGGCGCCAACCAGCGTGTGCATCTCGTCGATGAACAGGATGACCTCGCCTTCGGCTTGCTTGACCTCGTCGAGCACGCCCTTCAGTCGCTCCTCGAATTCGCCGCGATATTTGGCGCCCGCGATAAGCGCGCCCATGTCGAGCGCCATCAGCCGGCGATCCTTGAGCGAGTCCGGGACGTCGCCGTTAGCGATCCGCAGCGCGAGGCCTTCCGCGATTGCTGTCTTCCCCACACCGGGATCGCCGATCAGCACCGGGTTGTTCTTCGTGCGGCGAGCGAGGATCTGGACAGTGCGCCGAATCTCCTCGTCTCGGCCGATGACCGGGTCGAGCTTACCGTCACGCGCAGCCTGGGTGAGGTCGCGCGCGAACTTTTTGAGGGCGTCATATCGATCCTCGGCGCCTGGCGTATCGGCGGTACGACCGCCGCGCAGCTGCTCAATGGCGGCGTTCAGAGCATCGGCCTTCAATCCGGCACTCGCGAGCGCCTTGCCGGCCGCAGTGGTGGTAGCAAGCGTGAGCGCCAGGAGCAGCCGCTCCACGGTAACGTAGCTGTCGCCCGCCTTTTGAGCGATCTGCTCAGCCTGATCGAGGACCCTGACGGCATCGTTGTCGAGCCCGGGCGGTTGCTGCGCGCCCCCGCCCGACACCTGTGGGTGCTTGCCAAGCGCGATATCCGTTTCACGCAGCGCCGCCCTGGGATCGCCACCCGACGTTTGGATGAGCCCCGACGCCATGCCCTGTTCGTCTTCAAGCAGCGCCTTCAGCAGATGCTCGGTGGCGATCCGCTGATGATTCATTCGGATCGCAACGGTCTGGGCCGATTGAAGGAAGCCCTTGGCGCGATCGGTGAACTTTTCAAGATTCATCGCTAGCTCCTTATCGCTTCTTGATCTGTGCCTGTGCCTTTGCGCGAAGGCACAAACAGACGCTGATCAAACACCACATTCGGCATCAGGTGCCCTAAACCGCACCATAATTGAGAGGTGCGCCTCAAGGTTGACTCATGTCGTGCGGATAGCTCGCGCAGCGCCTGGCGTGAGAGGCTCGACAATGGGAGAAGGGCGCGTGTTCGGCGCATTAAGCTGCTCCAAAGCCTTCGGGTCCGCTGCCGGCAAGACAGTAACACGTGCCTTCCGAAGCGGACTTAGCTCGGCCAAGGCTAGCCGCTATTCCTGCAGGGGCGCTGACCTGTGTCAGCTCGTGGGCGAAAATGGGAGCTATGTTGGGGGCTTGACGGTTTTGCGTCGACGAAGTTGATGAGGCACATTCAAGCGAACGCGGCAACACAAGCGGCAGCCGGCCGCGGTCGACCAGGCGTTAAGGTGATGGCAAACGCCGCAGGGTAGATCGATGCGATGATCCTGGCGCTCAACATCGGCTCCTCGAACATCAAGTTCGCGCTCTTTCGGACGCGGCCCGAACTGCAGGAGCTGCTGCGCGGCTCACTCGACGAGTTCCAGGGTTTCCCGCAATTGAAGGTGAATGGCCCGCTCGGCACGCGTGTAGCGAGGGATCAGTGGCAGCCTGCGGCGCACGAAACGCTCATTCTCCGACTGCTCGACTGGCTCCAGCATCATCTGTCGACGCCGTTGCGAGGGATCGGGCATCTGGTCCTGCATGGCGGCTCGCGGTTCATCGATCCCGTCCTCGTCGACGAGGAAGTGCTCGAAGAGCTTGCCGAGCTGGCCGTCCTGGCACCGGGGCAGCTGGCCTGCCTCCTGCCCATCAAACTGTTGCGCGAACGCTTTCCAAGAACCCCTCAGGTCGCCTGCTTCGACACCGCCTTCCACAGCACGATTGATCTGCCGGCGCTTCGCTACACAGTACCGCGAGCATCGGAATATGAGGGCGTGCGCCGCTTCGGCTTCCACGGCCTTTCCTATGAAGCCGTGGCGGAAGCCCTTTCAAGTCGGAGCGACGGTGCCGAGCGCGACCGCATCATTGTCGCACACCTTGGACAAGGAGCCAGCCTGTGCGCCATGCACGGGCTGAAGAGCGTCGATACGACCATAGGCTTTTCCGCGCTGGAGGGACTGGTGATGGCAACTCGCCCCGGTGCGATCGACCCGGGCATTCTCCTGTGGCTGCTCCGCAAGAAACGCTTCACGGTCAATGAACTGGAGCACTTCCTCTACAATGAATGTGGAATGCTTGGCGTGTCCGGCATCGCGGCGGATGCGCGGACGCTGCTTGCCTCCGACGCGCCGGAGGCTCGGGAAGCGCTCGACCTGTTCGCCTTCCACGTGGTGCGTCACATCGCAGCGTTGGCTGCCACACTCGGCGGATTGGACCGGCTGGTTTTCACCGGCGGCATCGGGGAGAATGTCCCCGCGCTCCGCGAGCGGATCTGCCGGCGGATGGAGTGGATGGGTGTCACTCTCGACGAGAAGGCCAATTCTCAAGGCTCGGCGGTGGTTTCACATGCCAGAAGCCCAATCCGGGTGGAGGTCGTTCCCACCGATGAGGAGCGCGTGATCGGCCGACATACCTATGAGCTGGTGGGCCCGCGGCTTGCTGCCTGAGAGAGAACTCGACTGGCTGATCGCGTTCGTCTGCAGCGAGTGGAGCGATGACGGCGCGCCGGCGTTTGCTGACTCATGTCAGGGCGCGCGCAGCAGCACAGGATAGCTATTCGACCACCTCAGCAGGGGAGGGCGATGCGAACAGTGCTATTCCTTTCGGCCGTCGCCGCTGCGCAAGTCGCTGTTGCCGATCCTGCCGCGCGCGGCGAATTGCCGATCGTCGAGCTCGAGGCACGAGGACCGCGGACCTTCGAGCTCCGCGGTTTGGCGCCGAACAGCTGGAGCAGCGACACCGTCCGTAACATGATGCTCAGACGCACTGCCGAACTTGCCGCCGAGAGAAGCGAAAGCTGTTTTGTCATTCGAGAGGCGCGGCTGCAGAGAGGCGTCGCCTACATGCCGCTCAAGTCGGGACATGTGACCGTCACCACCGGCGAGGGCAGCTCAGAATGGCGGCACTACTGGCGTCTCTACCGTCAACTGTTCCGCGGCCCCGGCGTGCGGCTGATTGACCAGCCGAGGTCCAGCGACAAGCTCGCTCGGGTGATCGAGGCACGAATGATCGTCGAGCTGTGTAATGGCGGAGCAGCCCAAGGCGGGGGCAGGCGTTTCGAGGTGAGCCGCATATTGGCCCGTCGCTAGCTGCAAGCGGCGATATGGCGCCCTTCCAAGGCCACGCGCCGCGCTACGCTCCTCGGCGACAAGCATGACCTCGTCTCGCGCAGGCTAGGGAGGGGGCTCGCCGCCCTGGACGCGACGAGTCCCCTCTCACCTAGGGCACGATGGTGATGTGATTATCGACGCTCGTCACCCCGGGCGCGGCCCAGGCCGAGCGTTCGGCTTCGCGCCGCTCAGCCCACGATTTCACGGTGCCCTTGAGCGTGATCTTTCCGCCGTCGGTCTCAACGGTGATGTGCTGCGCATCCACTTGGGCGCTGCGGACAAGCGCGTCCTCGATTTTCCTTTTGACCTCGGTCGGGCTGACCCGCGGCTTTACCCGGATGAGGTTGGTGACGCCTTTCACGCCCCTGATCGATCGCACGCCGCGCGCTGCCCATTCCTTCTGGAAGTTCCATTCCACTTCGCCCTCGAGGGTGATGAGCCCGCTCTTGACGGTCGCCTTCACCTTGTCCGCGCAGTAGGGGAGTTCGCGCTGGATGGCTTTGACCGCCTCCTCCGCGATTTCCGGGTCGAGGCGGTCGCTCGACGGCTTGACCTCAATGTCGTTCGCGACCGCCCTGACGCCGGCGACACGCTTCGTTGCCTTCTCAGCGTAGTAGGAATCCATGTAGGTGTTCGTCACCCCCGTCAAAGTGACGACGCCATCCTTCACTTTAACGGAGATGTTATCATCGTGCACGATCGAGGGATCATATTTGATTTCACTCTCGACATCCTTCTGGATCTTGTCGTCGGCGCGCGTCTTGTCATCAGTCTTGAAGATAGACATGGGTTTAGTCCTTTCTTCGAAGCGCCGGGGTGATGACCCGGCGGTTGAGGCTCCCCCGCGCGTGAAGAATTAGTGACGGCACCGCGTCCGGCGCTGAGCAATGTCAGGCGCTTCGAAAAATTCGAAGTGCCCGTGATTGCGCGCCACGCTTCCTAGCTTGCGGCAAGCGTGGGATCGCCGCTCGCACGACCTGATCGACGCCCGCAGCAAGATATCTGGACAGAGGCCAGGCTAGGCTCCGCGATGCGAAATGCCTGATCTAGTCTAGCTGCCCGGTAAAGCTGCCATGACTCGCTACCGCGTTAGCGTATCGAAGCTGACGGATATCAAACGCCATTGTTCAATACTAAGTAGGGACAGCGTCACTTCAGGATCTTGCAAGGAAATCGCTGGCGGACTCGATCGGCCCGCCTATGATATCCTTGGCATCTGAGCTGACTTTGGCGTACTCGCCAGAGGCAATCGCGTCGTGAAGGCTAACGAGCAAATGCACGATGAAAGGAGGAGCACCGCGCCCGCGGAGCATTCCGGCGTAAGCTTCCGTTGAAATGTTTCGAACCAGGATTGGTCGCCGCCATACCCTGCTTAGACGGTCAGCAATTTCAAAATGGTCGAGAGCTTCGGGGCCGGTGATTTCGTAGGTTTTGTTCTCGTGCCCTGATCCTGTCATAGCGGCCACCGCTGCGCGGGCGACGTCAGCACGACTTACGTAGGCTACTCGACCTGTGGAGCCGGGTTGTACGAGCTCGCCAGTTGCTCTCGCCGCTTCAATCATAATGTTCTCGGCGTAGCAGTTGTTTCGCAGAATGGTGAATGCGAGACCTAGATTGTGGAGCATGCGCTCGCTTTCTAGGTGGCTCGGTGCAACCAGGAAGCGGCTGTCCGCCACAGGGTTCGCGAAGCTCGTGTAGACGATGCGGCGGACTCCCACGCTCTTCGCTGACTGGAACGCGGCCGCGTGTTGAGCAATCCTCTTGTCGTTTGGCGCGTCGCCCGAAATGATCAGGGCTACATCGCATCCCTCAAATAGGCTGCGAAGACTGCCGGGATCATCGAAGTCGGCGAGCGACACTTGTGCTCCCGCTGACCTGAACGCGGCCAGCGTGTCGGGAGAACGCGTGCCGAAGCGTACTGAGTTAGGCGTGGCTCTTGTCAGCAGTTCCGACGCGACCGCTCTCCCGAGTTGCCCGCTTCCGCCCGTAATCGCCAGCATGACCAACTCCTAGCTCTCATTCCGGAACCTACTTCCGATGTGGAACCACGACGGTGTAGGCTGGCTGCGCCGAAGCCCGCAAGAAGGGTCGTTTTCATCACTAGGTTACGTTGGGGTAAGCGTCGACGGAGGCATCATGAGCAAGAGATATTTCGAACAAGGCCATCTGGAGCCCTGTCCCATCCGAGACATCTTGGATCGAGTTGGCGACCGGTGGACCCTGCTTGTGTTGTGGTCGCTCGCGGAGGGATCTCGGCGATTTAGCGAACTTGGCCGTGAGATCGGCGACATTTCACAGCGCATGCTGTCGCAGACAGTGCGGCGGTTGGAGCAGGATGGCTTTATCTCGCGAACGGTCACGCCGACCGTGCCGCCGCGTGTTGACTATGCGCTCACACCGCTTGGCCTCTCTTTCCTCGAGCCGCTCAATGTGCTCGTCGATTGGGCAGATGTGCACCACGATGAAATTTGAGCTGCTCGGGCGAACTATGCGTCGCCCGCCTCCTTAACGCCGACTGGTATGCCCGCTGCAAAGTGATGAATAGGCCCAGCGGAGACGTCTCCCAGACAGAACTGGATCAGGAGCCAACCACCACCGCACGGGAAGTGTAGGGCTACACTCGTCATTGCCAATTTGTTATCATTCGCACTAGCGTGAATAGAGCGTGCGAGGGTTCGTCGGCGGCGCGCATGAGCTGAACCTAATGATGCTCATCCCCGCCGCCGCCCACACTCGACTAGATCAAGTCCTGCAGGCTCCTTGAACACGGAACTACTACCGGGAACTTCTCCATCTGCGCTGCATTGCCCAAGCCGGAAAGCGGGCTCGCACTTGGAGCAGCTCAACGCAGGAACCGGCATCCCGGGCATGCGTGAGATCGTTCGGCCCCTCGAGCTACGCTCGCTGCCCATCGGTGCCTGCATCATCTTTGGAGACCACTATGCAAGACGCGGAAACTGTAACGAGGAACATCGGGATCAGCCCTGAAGACCAAGCCGCCATCGTGGATGGGCTTGGGCATCTGCTTGCGGACACATACACGTTGTATCTCACCACTCACAACTTCCACTGGAACGTCACCGGGCCGATGTTCAACAGCCTCCATACGATGTTCATGACGCAGTACACCGAGCTGTGGAACGCAGTCGATCCCATCGCCGAGAGGATAAGAGCGCTGGGCTGTCCCGCTCCCGGATCCTATGCGCAGTTCGGCTCCCTGAGCTCGCTGCCTGACGCGCCAGAGGTGCCACCGAAAGCAGAGGAAATGATCCGTATCTTGGCGGAAGGGCATGAGACTACGGCTCGCACGGCGCGCAAGCTCTTTCCCACAGCTGACTCGGCGAACGACGAAGCGACCGCGGACCTTCTAACGCAGCGCATTGCCGCTCATGAGAAGAACGCCTGGATGCTTCGTGCTTTGCTGGAAGGCTGAGCGCCGCGGCACTCTGCCACTGACCTTAGGGCCGTCTCGCAGCAAGAAAGCTGAACAGCAAAAGCATCGGTGCGGCCGGGAGCGTTGGGCCCGGCTTGGTACCGAATGTCGCGCGCCTTCTCGCGGACGGAGTCGTGACTGAGCAGCTTTGGAAGTGGTTTCTCCTCGCAGCAACGAGGGCGTCCGCCTTGGAGGGCTTGGCATGCGCAAGGCGCATGCAGCAGAGCAGTTAGCTCATGCCGGATGAGTGGAGATGGCGCGGCTTTGCCGTGCAGACGATCGAGACCATCGCCTGACTGTTCAGCCCATTGCTCTGACAGCGAGCGGGGGCGCCGGCGCGCCTTGGGGCACTCGGGGGTGCAGGCTACCGATCCTCAGCGTAGCGGCAAACGGTTGTCTTGTATCAGTGTGCCATCAGGACGGGCAAGTCCGCCTCCGCCGCGACGGTCCTCGTGGCGCCGCCCAAGATAAATTCCCGCAGCTGGGAATGGCCATACGCTCCCATCACCAGCAGCCCGGCTCCTGAGCTTCGGCAGAACTCGAGGAGCGCCGATCCGGCGTCAGCGCCCGCCGCCGGGCGCTCGATCAGGTCCGCCTCGATGGCATGGGCCTTGAGGTGGCGCCTGAGGCCGTCTTGCATGTCTCGGTCGAGCGCCTTTTCGCCAGTAATCGTAACGACCTTGACGGAAGCGGCTCGAGCGCAGATCGGCAGCGCATCGGCTAACGCCCGCGCAGCTGCGCGGCCTCCATCCCATCCGACGACAACATGATCGAAACTCGGCTTTGGGGCGCCCTCGGACACGGGCAGAAGCAGAACCGGCCGCCCGGAGTCGAACACCAGGTCCTCGGCAACCGGACCCGTATGGCCATAGTTCGGAATGATGGTCATGTCGGCGACCCTTGCTTGCGCGGCGATATCGAGGGAGGACACCATGGCCCCGCAATCGATCTTCAGCTCCTCGCCGCAGTGCTGCGGGGGTACAAGTTCTCTGAATCGAGACAGCAGGTGTTGCGCGTTGTCCTCGCTTTTCTTGTTCGCGGCAGCGATCGCTTCATTGGCATGGACCAGCGCGTCAGCGAGAAAATTGGAAACCGCCGGCATCTTGACCTTGCAAACGGCACCCGACACGCGTGCATCGAACAATCCTGCGATCGCCACAGCCGCTTCGATCGCCCAATCCGGCGTGGGCACAGGGTAGGTCGTCAATTGAAGCAATAGATCCCGGATTTGCATGGAAGCTCCTCGTTGCTGTCTGTCTTACTGATCCGCTTGCGGCACTGTCTTCACTCCGGCAGCGCCCGCAGTTCGGGGTTCAGCTGGACTCGCGCCGCTCGAACGCGGGCGAGCGCATCACCCGGAGGAACGCCCAGCACCACAAACGTCTGCACTGCCAACGCAAGTCCTGCCGCATGGTTCTCGGGAAATATGTGGGTGGCGCCAGCCTTCACGATAGGAGCCAGCCCCCGGTCGTCCCTAGTGCTGACGAGAATGGGGATGGAGGGGTTGAGGTGCCGCGCCTGGCGTACGAGATGCTCGATCCGGGGTGGGCTGTTCAGCAGGGCGACGACGGCACCAGCCTCCTCGATGCCTGCAGCTTCGAGTACGCCGCGACGGGTCGCGTCCCCGAACATGACTCGATGCCCCTCTCGCTGGGCGAGCCGCAAGCGTTCCACGTCTCTTTCGATCGCCAGATAAGGCACTCGGTTTGCCTCGAGAACGGTGCAGATAAGGCGACCGACGGGGCCGCATCCCGCCAGGATGACATGACCGCGAAGGCCGGGCGGTATGCCGCCGCTGGAGCGGTCGATGGCTGGCTCATCTGGATGGAAGGCGGAGCTTGAAAGGGCGCCAAGGGCGATCCGCTGGTTGAACTGGATCAACATGGGTGCCAGCAATATGCTGGCTGCTGTTCCCGCCAACGCCGCCTCGGCCACGTTCGTCGGCAACAGGCCGCCGTCGATCGCCTGGGTTAGGATGAGCAACGAGAGCTCGCCCCCATGCGCAAGGACGACGGCCGTGCGCAGAGCGATCCCGCGACCCGCTCCACCAAAACGCACGATTATGAACACGATGATCAGTTTGACGACTACGAGCAGGAGCAGCGCGCCGATGGTCACGGCCGGCTCGGTGAGGACCACCGTCCAGTCCACGCTCATGCCTATCGTGAGGAAAAAGAGTCCCAGAAAAAGGTCGCGGAATGGCCGAAGCTCATCGGCGAGGTGATGACGGTAGTCGCTTTCGGACAGGACAAGGCCGACCATGAAAGCGGCAATCGCGAGCGACAGACCGACCGATTCGGCCAGAAGAGCGACGCCGACCATGAGGGCAAAAGCCGCGAGCATGATCGGCTCGTTCGATTCTGTTCGCGCTATCCAGTCGAAGAGCCGGCCGACCGTGCGCCGGGCAAACAAGGCAACCGCCAGGAAAATGACCACTACGCCGGCCATGCGCAGCAATGCCGGGACCGCTTCGACCTCGCCGCCGGATGCGAGTTCGCCGATCAGCAGGAGCACCGGAAGCGCCGCCAGGTCCTGGAACAGTAGTATGCCTGTCGTCGAGATTCCGTGAGGAGCGGCGACCTCGTCCTGGTCGAGCAGCTGCTTGTGGATGATCCCTGTCGACGAGTGCGCCAGCGCGAATCCGAGCAGCAGCGCACCGAGGAGAGGCACGCCCACGATCAGAGCTGCTGCCGCGACGACGAGGGTTGTCAGCACGACCTGAAGCAACCCGACTACGAAGACCAGCCGCTTCGCTGCCACGATCCGCGGCCATGAAAAGTCGAAGCCAATGACAAACATCAGGGCGGCAATGCCGAGCTCGCCTAAAAAGCGAGAGCCCTCGCTCGCCTCGACAAGGTTCAGGACATGCGGACCAACCACTATGCCTGCGATCAGATAGCCGACGATCGGCGACACCCGCAGCCTTGTGAACAGCGCGACGATTGCCAGCGAGGCGAGAATGAGCACGAGTGCGTCGATCAGCAGATGGTGCAGCATGACGCCTAAACGCGCACCGCACGGATTGTTCATTCTCCAGGCGACGAACCCCGCCACGCGGCGTCACCGCGTCCAGGGAACTAAGGCTTTCGTTCGGCGTAACCGCCAAAAATTGGATTGAACGAGTGCGATGGAAAAACCACTGCTCATCATCACGGGTGCTGCGGGCAATCTCGGACGCTCGCTCGCCGCGGCCTTCGAAGCTGAATATCGCGTTGTTGGGTTGGACCGAGCGGGCAAAGGCGATTCCTTTCCGCTCGTCACCGTCGATCTTGCCTCTGACAAGTCCGTTGACGACGCCCTCAGCCAGGTCCGGGAGCGCTTTGGAGCGCGTGTCGCTTCGGTCATCCACCTCGCCGCCTATTTCGACTTCACCGGCGAGGAACATCCTCTCTACCGCACGGTGAACGTCGAGGGCACGCGGCGTCTGCTGCGAGCGTTGCAGAGCTTCGAGGTCGAGCAGTTCGTCTATTCAAGCACAATCCTCGTACATGCCCCGTGCCGGCCCGACGAACGGATCGACGAAAGCTGGCCGATAGAACCGCGCTGGGCCTACCCGCAGTCCAAGGCTCTGGCAGAGGAGGTCATCCGTCAGGAGCACAAAGCGATCCCGTTCGCAATCCTGCGCTTCGCCGGCGTCTATGACGAGGAGACGGCGGTCCCAACGCTCGCCAATCAGATCGCCAGGATCTACGAGCGGGACTTCGAGAGCTATTTCTATTCCGGCTCACCGACGGTGGGCCAGTCCATGCTTCACCGCGAGGACCTGCTCGAGGCTTTCCGCCTGGCGGTCGAACGGCGAAGGGAGCTGCCGCCCGAGACCGAGATCCTGATCGGTGAGCCGGAAGCGCTAGGCTACGACGCTCTGCAGGACGAAATCGGCTATCTGGTTCATGGCATCGACGATTGGCCGACGCTGCGGCTCCCCAAGCCCGTGGCCGCTCTCGGCGCCTGGGCACAGGAGAAGCTCGAGCCCGTGGTGCCGGATGCGATTGATCAAGGCGAGAAGCCGTTCATCAAGCCGTTCATGGTTCGCCTCGCCGACGACCACTATGCTTTGGACATCAGCCGCGCCGAGAGGCTGCTCGGGTGGCGCCCCCGACACAGGCTGAAGGACGAGCTTCCCAGGATGATTGCGGCGCTAAAGCGCGACCCGCTAGGCTGGTACAAGAAGAACGGACTGCGGCCGCCCGTGGAGCTGGAGGAAGCGGCCGCGTTGGGCGAGCACCCCGAAGAGCTCAGGAAAAAGAGCGACGAGCGCTATCGAAGGGACTACACCGAAACGCGCTGGGCGCATTTCGTGAACCTCATGTTGGGCACCTGGCTCATCACCCAGCCGCCCCTGATTGGCGTGACAGAGCCGGCGCTGCGCTGGACCGAGATCATCTCGGGCGTGCTGCTGATCGTCTTCGCGGGCCTGTCGCTCAGCTGGCATGCCCATTGGGCACGCTGGGCTTCCGCGGCAATCGGCGCGTTGGTCATGGCAGCGCCCTTCGTGCTGTGGACGGATAATGCAACCGCCTACCTGTCCGATACTCTGGTCGGGATGCTCATCTTCGGCTTCGCCGTGGGCACAAAGCCCGAGACGGGGCCCTCGCACCTCGCCCGCGTTTCGGGCCCCGAGGTTCCCCCCGGCTGGACCTTCAACCCCTCGAGTTGGACGCAGCGCATCCCGATTATCGCGCTTGCACTGATCGGCCTTTATGTCTCCCGCTACCTTGCCGCATACCAGCTCGGCTATGTCTCCGACGTGTGGGAGCCGTTCTTCCAAGGGCGGCCGGACGACCCTCAGAACGGTACCGAGGAGATCATCACAAGCCACGTCTCGGAAGCCTGGCCGGTGTCTGATGCCGCGCTTGGGGGGTACACTTACGCGCTCGAAATTCTCACTGGTATTGTCGGCTCGCGGGCGCGCTGGCGGACCATGCCGTGGCTCGTCCTGCTGTTCGGTTTGATGATCGCGCCGCTCGGAATCGTGTCAATCTTCTTCATCATTATTCAGCCGATCGAGATCGGCACCTGGAGCACGCTCGCGCTCATTGGCGCGGCCGCGATGCTGATCCAAATACCTTATTCGCTCGATGAACTGGTAGCCGTATGCCAGTTCCTGCGCCGACGCGTGCGGGCCGGAAAGAGCTTCATTCGTGTTCTCTTGTTCGGCGATACCGACGAGGGCCATCCGCCGAAAGAGAAGCGAGACGAGCTCGAGCGAAACCCGGGTGAGATTGTTCGGGACATCTTCTCGGGCGGCGTGAACCTTCCATGGAACCTTGCGGCAGCGGCGGCGATCGGTTTCTCGCTTCTGTTCACACGGCTCACCTTCGATGCCGATGGCGCAATGGCGAACGCTGACCACCTGGCAGGTTCGTTGATTCTCACGGTCGTCTCGATCGCGACTGCGGAGGTCGCCAGAGCCGCACGCTATCTCTTGATTCCGCTGGGTCTGTACCTGTGCCTCACACCCTTCGCTTACGATGCAAGCATAGAGCATCTCGTCGCCAATGTGGTCGGGGGGATTCTGGTAGCGGCTCTCAGCTTCCGGCGCGGTCAGGTAAGAAGCCGTTACGGCGCTTGGGACCGGTTGATTGTTTAGCCTGATCGGGATCGCGCACGCTGCTGACACCTTCAGCGCGCGCCTTCACGGTTTTGATCGTGAACGGCGCGATGCGGTTCAAAGCAGCAATTGCGTCCCTGCTAGTAGAGATTGTCTCAGTAATCCTTATCAAGCCCCTTCTTGAGGAGCCCGGTCATGCCCGGAACCGAGAGGCTGGCGCGCGCCAGGGCCGCGCCAACGCCGCCCGCTTTGTTGAGCTTGATGTGCTCCACGAACACATTCGCCGGGTCGATGTCGCTCTGGAGCTCCGCGGGCCAAAGCTTCGCGCGCGCGAGCGCGGTGCTCTCTTGCAGCGACATGGCCTCGATCGCGACGCGGATCGCCAGCAGCGGCGTCTTGCCTTCGACCGTGAAGCGTTCGCGTGCCGATCGGTCCGTGGTGAGCTGCGCGCGGCCGCGCACAACGCAGATCCGTGTGGCACCGGGCACTAGCAATGCCAAGGCTACGTCGGGCTTGCAGACGATGTTGCGGAAGCTGTCGACGCGGCGGTTGCCAGGACGATCCGCGAACCACAGCACATCGCCGTCAAGGTGGGCCATGCGGCCGGCCGGGTCGCCCTTGGGGCTCATATCCGCGCGGCCCTCTGGCGCTATTGTCGCCAGCGCGATGAAGCGGCACGAGGCAACGAATGCGGCAGGGTCGTCAGGAGCTTGGACGGGCTGCGCCGCCCAAAGCTCGGAGCGGATAAGTGCTTTGGCACAATGGCCGTAGCATTCCTCTACGGCAATGTGGGCGTGATCCGCATCAATCGTCGTTACCCGGCCATTGACGCGCAGGGTCTCGCCGATGCCCGGGAGCAGAAGCAGCGAGCCGAAGGCCGCGCCGGGGCGCGCAAGATCGGGATCGTCCAGGAATGCGACCGGCAGCCGCAGTTCGTGCTGATCGCCATCGGCAAAGCTTGGTGCGCCACCGGCCAGTGTCATGTCGATACCAGCGCCGTCGCCGAAGCCGGCGAACATCAGCGGCGACTGGGCGATCCACCGCAGCGCGCCCGCGTCAAGTTGGTCGATGACTTTCAGGTGCATCGGCGGCGGCGTCTTGCCGATAATGCTTTCGAGAGCGGCAATCGTGTTGATGGCGCTCATCGCAGGCTCCGCCCCGTAACAAGGCCCAGCATGATCCGGGTCGAGCAGATGGCGCAGTCTAGCATGGACGCCGTCTCGCCTTCGCAGTCGATGCAGGCGCGACGCCCCATAGACCCGTCGAGCAGGCCCAGCAGCAGGTGCTCGTCATCGGAAAGTTCGGTCCCGCCCACGGAGAACCGGCGGCCAAGCGCGGCTTCGCAGAGCGTCAACAGACTGTCGAACACCGGCGCCAGCATCCCGTGGTCAGAGGGAGCCAGCATGGTGTGGAGTGCTTGCTGGAGTGGTCTCCCGGCGTCCCGCGCCGCGCGCCAACATCGCGTGGCCGCGGTGACGAGCCGGCAGGAAACATGGGCGTCGTCGCCCCGCGCTATAGGCGAGTGCATGGTCATGATCCGCGCGTTGGGAGCAGTCGGACACAGGGGGTGCGGCCGCGCCGCTGTCGTATAGCCGAAAACGCCAGCAGCGTGACCAACACCGATCGGTTCTGCGGCGGCGTCATGCTCATCGTTCTCCTTCGCTCCGGCTACCTGCAACGCCATTGCATAGTTGCGAACGATTCTCAAATAGAACATTGTCGGGTTCGACCAATTGAAGGAAAACCGTGCCGAGCGCTCCACCAGCGCGGATCCAAATTCCGGCAAATGGCGATCGTTGACGCTGAGATCAGGTTGAGCCAAGTTTCGGACAAGCCCCGGAGTCTCGGGGTGGGGATGCCGTTCGCAAACCCGTTCGCTGCTGCCCAAACCTCAGAGCGTTCGGATCGCCGGCACCGCACAGTCACTCTCGTGCGCGTGCCGCCTTGTGAGTTCAAGAGGAGATCATGTTTGGTAAGGGAAAGGCGCCTTTCGAAGCGCTTGTAAGGAAGCTCGAACGATTGGCCGAGTTGAATGACGAGGACAGGCAAGCGCTCACCTCGTTGCCGTTCACCATCGAGACAATCGGCGAGGACGGCCTTCTCATTCGCGCGGGGGAAGAGAAACACCACTGCGGCGTCTTGCTGGAAGGATATGCCTGCCGATCCAAGAGCCTTGGCAGCGGTGGCCGGCAGATCTTTTCCTTTCACTTCCCGGGTGACATCCTGGACGTCGAGCACATTCTGCTGCCTCAGGCAGATCACGATATCGAGGCCGCGACCGACGTGTCTGTGGCGTGGGTGCCATCAGCCGATCTCAGAAAGCTGACTCAAGAGAGGCCTGCTGTCGCCGATGCGCTCTGGCGCGACTGTCTCATCGATGCCTCCGTCTTCCGTGAATGGGTGCTAAATGTTGGCAAGCGCGATCCCCGGTCGCGCGTTTCCCACATGCTTTGCGAATTCGCGACGCGAAGAGAGGCGGCCGGACTCGGGAAGCCCCAGGGAGCAGAGTTGCCAATTTCCCATCAACAGATCTCCGACGCCACCGGTCTCACGCCCGTGCAGGTGAATCGCATGCTTCATCTGCTAGTGGCTGCGGGGATCATTGCTGATGACGGCCAACGCCTGAAGATCATGAATAGCGACGCGCTTCGCGAGATCGCCGCGTTCGACCCCGCCTATCTGCATGCTTTAGCCGCCTGACATGTCGATTTCCTTCCAAGCTGTGCGGCTGGACACAAGTCTGGGCGACGATGAGGCGGTGCTCGCATTCCGATGCGGACGCCTACTTGCCGTGCTCTCGCGTCTAGGGCCAATTCATGGCGACTCGGCTGGCAAGTGGTACGTTGAGATCCTCTTCTCGCAGGCGATCAATCATCCACGAACGCCCTTTTCCAGCCTGGACGAACTGGAAGAATGGATCGCGGATAACGCGGAACAGCAATAGTTTCGATTGCAGGCCCCAGCTGCCGCTGAGGCGACGCGCCGACCTGCAGAAAGCCGCAGGCCACCGCCCGGATGGATCGCTGAGCCAGGGGCATCGCCTGGCGTCCTACTGACCTATGTCAGCGAGGGTTGCGGTTGCATGCAGTAATCGGAGCCGGCGACCGCCATGATCTTCGAGAGGGTCCAATGAAAACGGTGATGCTCCATGTGGCTGAGGATGCCGGCCAGGCCGCTTGCGTCGAGGCAGCCCTGACGCTGGTCAAGACCTTCGGAGGGCATCTGACCTGCGTCCAGGCGACACCTTTCTCCGCGTTCGTGGTGACGGACCCGTTGGGCGGGATCCATCCCTCGGTCGAGCTCCTGTCAAATCTAGAAGAACAACAGAACGCCAACCGTGCACGAGTGACTTCGCGGCTCGCAGAGGCAGGCGTCGACGCCGAGTGGGTGCGCGAGCAGGGGCCGCCCGCCAGCGTTCTGCTGGACCATTCCCGTCTGAGCGACCTCGTCATCCTCGGTCACGGCTCGCAGGAAAGCCGCTGGAATCAATCCTTAGAGCTTGTCGGAGATCTGGCGGTTCACTGCCGCGCCCCCGTTCTCTCGGTTCCACACACGTCTGGAGGCTTCAGTCCATCAGGCATTGCCGCGATCGCTTGGAACGGATCGTTCGAAGCAGCCCAAGCGGTGCGGCTCGCCGTGCCGCTCCTGCGCCTTGCCTCGACCGTCCGCATCCTGACCGTTGCGGAGGCCAGCATCGCCGTCCCGGCTACAGCGGCCTCGACTTATCTCTTGCGGCATGGTGTTCGCTCTGAGGTTGTGACGCTCGAACGAGGATCGGCTTCTGTTTGCGAGAACTTGCTTAAAGGTCTGAAAGACGAGCGAGCGGATTATGCCGTTCTCGGCGCTTATGGCCACTCGAGGATCAGGGAGCGGCTGCTTGGAGGCGTCACACGCGGAATGTTGCTAGGAAGTCCGATCCCGCTCCTGCTGGCCCACTGACCAGTCGGACCGCCGTTACGAATAGGGGACTTCCCGTAAATTGAACTTTATCCTTGGAACCGCTTCGCCCGAGCTCGGTCCAGGATCAGCAGTTGCGCGCCATTGCCGTATCGGTTCCAGCTGACCTTGATCCCCGGATAGCCAGCGCGCTCGGAACGGACGACCCTTCGTAAACCTACCTGACGCATGCGCCGATGACTTGCCCCAGACAAGCCGCCGGCAAGGATGCAGCGTGAACATCCTCGCCGGCAAAGCTCGTCAGGCCGGGTGGACGGCCCGATCCCGCGTTTTCCAAAGCGACCAGCCGATGCCGGCCGCCAGGATCGCGAAGGTGATCGATAGCGAGGCGGCCGGCGGGATTTTGGCGAGGCCAAGCCCATCGGCAATGAATATCTTCGATCCGATGAATACGAGCAGGGTTGCCAGCGCGTACTTTAGATAGTGGAACCGGTCGACCATGGCGGCGAGCGCGAAGTAGAGCGCTCTAAGTCCCAGAATAGCGAAGATGTTCGATGTGTAGACGATGAATGGGTCGGTCGTGATCGCAAAGATTGCGGGCACGCTGTCGACAGCGAAGACTACATCGACGATCTCAACCATGAGCAGCGCCAACATGAGGGGCGTCATGTACCAGGCGAGCTTGCCCGTCCCCGGATCGGTTTGCCTCACCCAGAACCGCTCGCCATGGAGGCTGTCGGTCACCCGAAAATGCCGGCGCACGTATTTCAGAACCGGATTGGCCGCGACATCATACTCTTTGTCGGCGAAGAGCCACATCTTGACGCCGGTGAAGATCAGGAACGCGGCGAAGACATAAAGCACCCAGTTGAACTGTTCGACCAGCGCGGCGCCTACGCCGATCATGATCGCGCGAAGGACGATGACGCCGAGAATGCCCCAGAACAGCACACGGTGCTGATAGATCCTGGGCACGGCGAAGTAGCTAAAGATCATGGCGATGACGAAGACGTTGTCCATCGCCAGGCTCTTCTCGACCACAAAGCCAGTCAGGTAGTTCATGCCCGCAGTCGCGCCCATGTACCACCAGACCCAGCCGCCGAATGCAAGACCGAGTAAGATGTAGGCCGCCGAGGTCACGAGGCTTTCGGTAACACCGATCTCCTTCGACTTACGGTGCACAACCCCCAGATCGACCGAGAGTATGGCGACGACGATCGCAACGAAGCTCAGCCAGAGCCAGATTGGCTTGCCGAGCCAATCAACAAACAGGAAATCCATAAGTCTCTCCTTTCGCGGCCGTCACCGGTCGCGTTTGTCCCTCCGACATCGCAGACCAGGTCTGCCAGCGGGGCCCGGCGGGAAATGAATGGCTAATGCCGCGCGGCTGAAGCGGCGCGGGAGCGCCTTAGTCGAAGAGCTCCTCTAGGAAGCTCTTCCGACGCTTCTGATAGGGCGGATGGTAGTCGCCCGGGTGCGCAGGGCCGCCGCTCCATGGCTGAGGTGAGGACGGCTGAGGAGCTGGAGGAGCCGCCGCGCTTCGCTCGATGATCTTGTCGAGCTCGCCGCGATCGAGCCAAACGCCCCGGCATGACGGGCAATAGTCGATTTCGATTCCCGAACGCTCAGACATCTTGAGCTCGGTCTTGCAGGCTGGGCAAAGCATGATCAGTTCTCCTGACGCTGACCCAGGAAGGTCAGCAGAAGCTGGAAGAGGTTGACGAGGTTCAGGTAGAGCGAGAGCGCGCTCATTATCGCGAGCTTCTCGGCTGCCTCGGTGCCGGCATATGCGAAATACTCGGACTTCGCTCGCTGCGTGTCGAATGCGGTGAGCGCGGTGAAGACGATCACGCCGGCGATGCTGAGCACGAGCTGCAGCACGCTCGAGGCGAGGAAGAGGTTGACGAGGCTCGCGATCACGACGCCCACGAGACCCATCACCAGAAATGTCGACCATTTCGAAAGGTCTCGGCCCGTCGTGTAGCCCCACAGGCTCATCGCGAGGAACATGGACGCGGCAATGAAGAAGGTGGTCGCGATGCTCTGCCCGGTGAACACCAGAAAGATGCTGGCCATCGCGACGCCCATTACGGCGGCGAAGGCGAAGAATGCCGTCCGCGCGGACGCCGTGCTCATGCGCTCGATACGGAACGAAAAGAACAGCACGAACGCCAGCGGCGCGAAGATCGCCAACCATTTCAGCGGCGTGTTGAAGATCGGCTCATAGAATGCCGGGCTCGACGTTACGCCGAGCGCGACGCCGCCTGTGATCGCCAGCCCCAATCCCATGTTGCGGTAGATGCCGAGCATGTGCCGG
>Ga0172382_10001570_pt1 | contig 40653 bp, 38 predicted proteins | sample Leawel138RmetaG_FD_122245 | JGI IMG/M metagenome (GOLD analysis project Ga0172382, IMG submission 122245) | Leachate microbial communities from a municipal landfill in Southern Ontario, Canada - Leachate well 138R metaG | ecosystem: Engineered > Solid waste > Landfill > Unclassified | place... | reverse complement strand
TTCAGGCGGATAGTGAAATTTCACCCTAATATCGGGTCATATTCGGGTGAAATGAGATATTCGCATGGACAATAATGAACGAGTCTGGCGAAGGGAGATTACTCACACGGGCTCCTGGCTTCAACCAGTAGTCTTCGGTCTCCACCACGGCCTTGCCAACGATCTCCCGCAACATGCTCCAGTCGATCAGACCGTTTTCGGCAGCCCATGTCAGTTTGGGTAGATGCACCCAAATCCATCGTCTGCGACGAAGTCCGAGGCCGTAGAGACACCTCGGAGGCTAGGAGTTGAGCCTGTTTGGGCGCAGGCGTGGCAGCGCCACGTTGAGCACCAAATAGGTGAAAACGACGACGCATCCGAGAGTGGATCTACGGCCGAAACGAGGAGTAGGCGATAGATTTGGGTCAGGCTGCGGGCCACCCGGCGACACTCCCGCGCCGCCCGCTTGTTCATTCCCAATTTGGCGGTGGCGTAGTGGATCTCCGAAGAGCAGCCGAACTTCTTGAACCCTTTCGACTCCCGCATAGCCAGAAGGCAGCGACCCAGGATCAGGCGATAAGTGGTCAGAGTGGCGGTGGCTCTGCGGGCAAACTCATGGACCTGCGACACTCCCAGAGTCAGTAGCATGTCCAGACGAAAGTAAGCGGGGTTAGTGATGTGAGATTTCATGCCCCATTTTAACCCACACGGGTTATCTTAGTCAAAGAATAGACAGCGAAGAAACCTTATAACCAAGCCGTTTGAGCGGTTTTTCAGGGATGATCTAAGGGGGTTAAAAAGAGGCTGATGACAGAAATTTCCAAAAGATTGAAGGAGTGCCGCAGAGAGGCTTTGAGCGGCTCCAGAAGAGGTGTTTGAAGGCGAGAGCCTGGATCCTCAGGTCTGCTGGCCTGGAGAGAAAATATCTACGCAGTCCTTCGACCTTTGACCACCGGAAGGCCGCCTAAACGTTCAACTCAAGATCTGGTGGGCATTTGCACGCGCACGAAAATTGGAATGCTCCCGTCAGCGTCCTTTTCCATTTCGCACACCAATTTGGGTCATTCCATTTTTCATAGGGGGTGATGATAATCGAGCAATCAGAGAATGGAATGCATAGAGGAGAAAAAGCTGTACGGTCAGATGTCATGTTCATCCAGCTAGGGAAGGGGCTTGTCATCATCAAGAGTCACGCTTCCAGGGAACAGCTAAAAAAGGACTCGGCGACTCTCGGGGGCTGGGGTCTTTATTCGTCGTGCAGCTCAGCAGAGTGCCATATAGTAATGATCTCAATAAGGTAGAGTTCTCGAAGCTCGGCTTTGGCGTCGTCAGTCCAACTCAGCTTTATTCGTTCAGCCATTCGTCGATCATATTCTCAATCTCTTCATGGGGTACCGTTTCGCCTCGCTCCGCTTGCTGAATGCCTCGGTCAATGCGGATCCTGAGCCGTATCTTCTCGATCTCTGCATCGAGCTGGTCGAGAAGATTGGAAGCCTGGGAAAAGTAGTTGACGTTAGTCAACACTGGTGTAGAATGATCGGAACGTCTATTCTACCTGTCGGCGTGGCCGAAGAAAGATTACCGGATGTTGGGTTTGTCAAGTTGGCGATTCCTGGTTGTGGGAGCCGGTCCAGCCGGTAGCGCCGCTGCTTTTACTCTGGCTGAAGCCGGCCACCGTGTGCATCTGGTAGAGCAAGGCACTTTTGACCAACCTCGAGTCGGAGAGCTTCTCTCCCCGGAAGGCCAGATATGGGTGGAGAAGCTCTTGCCCGCCGACTATCGCAGCTTTTATCTAACCGAGCTCGGGGTGGTCGAGTCCTGGAGTGAAAAGGAGTTGCGCCGCTCTGCGGAGGCCTCCTGGTGGGCTCTCGACCGCACCGGGCTGGATAGGGCCCTGGCCCGCAAGGCGGAGTCCGCCGGGGCGTATTTGCAGCTCGGAGTCCGAGTGAAAGGTCTGGTGAGAACGGGCGAGCGATGGCACTACACGTTGGATGATCAGGAGTACACGGCAGACTGGGTGATCATCGCCTCTGGCCGGGGTGGAGGGCGTCTCGTCTCAGCCGAGCTTCAGCGCTTCGACCGCCAGGTTGCGCTAGTAGGTTTTTTGGAGGGTGAATACAGCTCCACCCCGGACATGTTGTTGGAGTCCACCGAGCACGGCTGGTGGTACGGCGCACCTCTCGACTCCCAGCGAGCGGTGGCGGTGTTTGTGACCGATAGTGATCTCGATAAGGGCGATGCCGAGGAGACCTGGAAGCGAAGGCTGCTGGAGTCTCAGTACGCCAGGGAGCGATTTTCCGGATTGCGGCTGGCCCAGAAGCCTCGCCGGGTAGCCGGGGGCTACTCTTTGCTACGACCGGCCTACGGCCCAGGGTGGGTCGCGGTCGGGGAAGCCGCTGCGGCCTTCTGCCCCCTTTCCAGCATGGGAGTAGGACGGGCCATCGAGACCGGGGTTCGCCTGGGGGAGTGCTTCGTGCGGGCCGAAGAGGAAGCTACCGAACCCAACCTCCTGGCCTTGGCCGAGCAAAACGGAGCGGAGTTCCACCTCTATCATCAGCTCCTCAGCAACAGCTATCGCCAGGTTTTTCATTTCCCCAACTCAGTTTACTGGGATCGCCGCGCTACCGAAGGAGAGGAAAGCCTTCGCTTCAAGGCCCGCCCATCGGCCAAGATCAACCTGATCTTCCCCGAAGGCCAGAACTTCGAGTGCACCCGCTGCGGTAAGTGCTGCGGCTCAGGCTGGATGGCTTGGGTGGAACCAGAACAGCGGCTGGCTCTCGGCGAGTTGACGCCGCGCGACGGCTATCTTCCCTTGCGGGTGTTCGACGACGGGCGAGTGGTCACGAACATCGACGAGGACGGGCATTGCGTTTTTCTGGAGCAGGAGAGCTGCGAACTCCACGATGGCGGACAAAAGCCGTACTCCTGTCGCCAGTTTCCTTTCATCCTAAAAGACACCCCCCAGGGAGTGGTGGTGGGGCTCTCCTTTCTGTGCAACTCGGTGCAACAAAATACCGGCCGGCCGGTGGAGCAGTATCGTCCGCAGATTCTGGAACTCCTGACCACTCGCCGCCACCCGGTGCTCCCTCCACAGGTGCCCGTCTCCTGGGGCCGGATTGCCACCTGGCAGCAATACACCGCCTGGGAGCGAGAGCTACTCGCCTCGGAATCTCGTCTAGATTCGATCCGCCGACTGCGCTGGAAATTGGCTTTCTGGCTGCGCGATCTGCCGACTCCCCGAGAATGGGATCTGGAGCAACTCCAGTGGCTGGAGAAGGCGATGGCGGCTTACTTGATGGCCAGCCTGGAAGGGGCCGCGCTAGAGGCCATCCCGGAGGTCGCCGGGGCGATTCTAGAGGAGGACTACCTCAAACTGGACCAGCGCTATCCGGTGAAGGGACTGGGCTGGTTCGAAGCGGAAGTCGAGCGCTTTCTCAACGCCTTGATTCAGCGCAAGTATCTCCTTTCTCACGTGCCGCTTTACCACAAGCTCAATATGTTGGCGGCCCTGCCCTGCCTACTGGAGAACTACGCCACCTCCAACGCCTGGCAAGACGGGGCCGACAAACTTCAACCGTCCCATCTGCACCAGGCCCTGGACACGGTGGAACTCAGGGTGGCCGCCCACGGTCGCCAGGATCTCATGGCTCAGGCCTTCTTTCATTGGCATATGATCCTGAGCGAGGGCGAGCCTTCTTTCCAGCCAGACCAGAAAACGATCTTCTACGGATATTGCTTTGAACCGCCGCCTTTTCCGGAACAAAGCAAAATCCAGAGCCTGACAGGCTAAGGACCTGCGCGGGCCCTAACCTTTCAGCCAGGTGGTCCTCAGGAGTTCGGCCGCCTTTTTCGGCCTGCAATGAACCAGGCTTTCCAGAGCTTCCATTCGGCTTCCATGAGAAGTGGTATGCTCCAACGAGGTCGAAACCCCGGTTTTTTGATGACGGTGATCCACGATGTCGTTGACGCTCTGCTGCTCAGAATTACCCAGGCTCACCCCCATCACCGGTCTGGTTCGGCGATGGAGAAGACCAGCCCCTACCAGCCCTAACAGAAACATACCCACGCTCAGCCCCAGAGCCTGGTAAATCAGACCCGATTCTCCCACTTCGACCGGTGCGACAGGAGTCGTTTCTCCTTTCCAAAGATCTCGGTTCCAGGGAAGCCCGGACACAAAAACCTGATCCGAGCGAGACTCGTCGACGCCGATAGCACCTTTGACCATCTCATTGACCAGGCGTACCTCGTCTTCGCTAGCCCCATCGAGCAGCACAGTCGCGGTGATTCTGCTGATCTTCGGCTTCATCCTAAGGTTGATGTGGGAGTTTTGGGCATAAACAAAGTTTCGCGCCTCCTTTCTTGAGCCGAACTTCTTACCGTTCTCCTTGCTCTCACCATCCAAGAATTCTTCAATAAGCTGGGAGCTATCGGCGATCACCCCCTTGTATTCGGGAGGGCCGGGGGTAAAACTGCGGTGCTCGTCCTGGGAATAGTCAAACTCCACATTGACCACGGCGTGCGCTCGATCGCCGAAGGCGCGAGTTAGGAGATTCTGGAGCTTGGTTTGCAACTTCACTTCGTGCTCCGTCCAGGAATCCAAACCATCCAGCGACTGGCCGGCGATCTCCGCACCATTATCGTCCAAAAGTGAGACGTTCTCAGGCTTTAGCTCGGGTACCGAATGAGAGATCAAGGATGTGATACCTCGAGCCACTTCCTGGCTCACGCTGTAGTCGGGAGCCAATTTTAAGAATACCGAGGCTTTGACTTCCAGAAGTTCGTCCCGGAAATAGCTACGCGGAGGAAGAGCGAGCGTGACTCGGGCGTCGTTGATCCCGTCCATTTGCCGTAGAACAGAGACCAATTCAGACTCCAGGCGGCGTCGTTCTTCGGCTTTTCGCATATCGGCAGTCGGTAGTTTGCTGTCGTCTTTGGGTGGCTCGGGGAGGTGTCGAGGCAAGGCCCTACCAGCCAGCAGCGCACGAGCCATTTTGATCTCGGTGGGGTGGAGCTGGATGCCGTCTGCGGCCGGAGTGACGGTATGGTCGATGCCGCTGTTGCTGAGGACTGCTGAAATCTCGGTGACGTCCTGGGTGTTGAGCTTCAACGGATAGAGATCTCCGAAGCGCTTGGACTGGGCCTCGCGCGCTCCAAATAAACCGGCGATCAGCAAAACCAACAACAGCCCCCCTATTAAGGATTTTACTCGCCGACTCAAGCCCCCCCACCACTCGACGGGCTTGCTCCAGGGACTCCTGCTGGATGTCTGAGCCGATAGTTGCGAACGACGGCTCCTCTGAACGCTGGTCTGTATACCGGTTGCCATTGCTAATATACCCTCCTGCTTTATCTCTCACGGCCCAACTGAGGTCAGGCTTCTCAGAGAGATGTCACCGTTGGCGAGAGGATATTCCCCGGTTTACAAACCTTTAACAATCACGATCACTCATTCTCTTGAGCGGACGCCTTGAGTTCGTCGTGCTCCCGACTGCGGCGGATCAGAACGATATTGCGGAAGTAGATGAATAGTCCCATACCCTGACCGACCGCGAAAACGGGATCTTTCACGTGGACAACCGCGTAGACCAAGAGTCCGGTGGAACCCACGATGCTAAAAACCCAAAAAGCGTTGGGTATAACGCTACGCTTAGCTTTCTCGCTGGCGATCCACTGCACCCAGAAGCGAGCCATAAAGCAAGCCTGAAACAGAAAACCGAAGACCGTCCAGCCGGAAAACTCCATCCCGAAAAGGGCGTATTGCGCCTCTAGCATAGTTCATGAACCTCGAATCGATTGTATCGGCTCTTCAGCCATAAAAAGCCGAAAAGGTCAGGGACTGTGTCTCGGAGTCGGCGGTGCCAGGTATACTTGGTCACTCCGGCTACCCGAGGACGGTGGGAGACGGCCGTTTCAGCCACCCGGTAGCCGGCCAGGCGAGCAAAAGCTGGCATGAAGCGGTGCGCTCCCTTAAAAAAGTACAACTGATCAGCCACCTCGGTTCTAAAAACCTTCAGCGTGCAACCGGTGTCGGTCACTCCGTCATCGGTGATCTTGCGCCGCACGGCGTTGGCAAACTTGGAGATGTAAATCCGCCAGGTGGAGTCGCGTCGCTTGGCGCGAAACCCGCAGGCCATGTCCACTTCTTCCAAGAGGGGCAAGAGCAAGGCTATGTCTCTGGGATCGTTTTGCAGGTCGCCATCGAGAGTTGCGATCATATCGTAGCGCGCGCTTCGCATGCCGGCTTCCATGGCAGCGGACTGCCCGCTGTTATAGACGAAGGCCAGCACACGCACCTGCTCGGAGACCCGCTCCTTTAGAAAGTCCTGGCTTCCGTCGGTGCTCCCGTCGTCGACCAACACCAACTCCCAATCCACTCCCAGAGATTCACCGGCCTCACAAACCTCACTCAGGAGTTGCTCGAGGTTCTCTCTTTCGTTGTAAACCGGGACCACAATAGAAACTCCAGGCTTGCGCAAGAGAGTAGGCTCCTTCAGGTTAAATCGTTTGTGCCCGGTCCAACTGTCGCGCCACGTACTGTGCTCGTCGGTTTTGCTGCTCATGCCGTTATTCACCTCGCTGGCTTAAGTTTTCCGGAATGGAAACTACCCCACCTCCTGAAGCGGAATTTGCCTGGAGCCGTTTGAAGGGGCCTGGTATGCGATTCGTAGTCTTGAGCGATACCCACAACCTGCACGATCACGTCCGGGTACCGGAAGGTGACGTCTTGCTCTTCGGGGGCGATATGTGCAGTCGTGGCACCTTGGAGGAGGTTGCGCGATTTGGAGCTTTTCTCGCGAAACTTCCTCATCCTCACAAAGTAGTCATTGCGGGCAACCACGACTGGCCCTTCGAACGGTCGCCCAAGAGGGCGGTGCAGGCCTTGGGAGAGGTCGTTTACCTGCAGGATGAGGCGGTCGAGATCGAGGGCGTGAAGATCTATGGAAGCCCCTGGCAACCGGAGTTTTTCTCCTGGGCTTTTAATCTACCCCGGGGTAAACCGCTTAAGAAAGTCTGGTCGAGGATCCCGGAAGACACACAAGTTTTGCTCACCCACGGCCCTCCCCACGATATCCTGGATCGCACTTTTCGCAGAGAGGCGGTGGGGTGTGAAGCCCTGCGAGAACGAGTGGAAGAGCTTCCCGAACTACGAGCCCACATATTCGGACATATTCACGAAGCTTATGGGCGCTATCAGTCGGGGCAGTGTACTTTTTTCAATGCCAGCATCTGTGACCTCGCCCAGAGGGTGGCACAGAACCCACCCTGGGTGTTCGAACTATAAAATCGCAAGGATGACCTCCCGCGGGCAGTTCCAGCGGACCGGCAGTAGATCGGTCACTCCGCGACTCACCAGCATGGTGGAGTTTTCTCGGCTAAACCGAAGCCCGTTCCACCGCGATAACCAGGCTCCAGGGTACAAGTACTCTCCCCACTGTGCGAAGACAACTTGCCAACCGTGAAGGTGCCCGGCCAGAACTAACTCTATGCGTGCCCGGATGGCCTCGGGAAAAACCGTGGGGTAGTGGCTGCAAAGAACGGCGGGTAAGCTGCCGCGCTTGTGTTCGGGGCTGCCCAGGAGCTGAACCCCCTGGCTTTCAACAGGGCCATCCGGTAGCCAGTGGGCTCCGGCCTGTACCACGGCCTCTCGGACTCGGGCTTTGCCCAACAAGGTATCATGATTTCCAGGCACGGCTCCTACCAGAGACGACCTGGCGAATCGGCCGACCAGACTCTCTACGGCGTCTAGACACGCTAAATGGTCGCAAAGATCTCCTCCCAGGAGGACAACATTTGGGCGATGCGTCTGGTAGGCTTCCCAGATTTCTCGTTGCAAATGCTCCTGGTTTCCCGGCCGCATATGAAGATCGCTGACATAAAGAAGGCTCAGTCCCAGACCCAATTCCAGCCTCTCCCTTCGCACCGTCAGGGGGCGGCGTAGTCCTATTTCCAGAGACAAGCGCTCACCGCTCGCGATAAAACAAAGACTAGCCAACCGGTGAAAACGAAGGGCCGATCCAGGGGGGCCTCGTGGACCTTGATCTCTTGCCAGAAGAGATGAGCGATCTCAGCTGGGTGAGGACCTTCTGAGCAAAGAAAGGTCGGTAGCCCGAGGCGGTCATCGATCTGCTTGTCCAGAATATCGTCGATCAACTGAACCAGACTGACCAGAGGTAGCAACACCCCTCGCCTGGGCACCTTGGACAGTTCGAAGAGATAATCCAGGGAGACCGCCAGCACGCCCCTTCGGTAATGAAAGATTGCCTGCCAGTCGTGCCGATCGGGTCGATTCTGTTCCAGGTTTCGAAGATCGCGCAGGTAAATGGTAGTGGCGGCTCCGGGGAGGTCTCGTCGGAGCTTTCGGTATTCCCAGCTTTGAAACCGGCATTTCCCGTCAAAGCAGCGGTTCAGATAAATACCAAGCTCCAGAGCTTGATTGAGTACATCGAAACGTCCTTTTTCGATCGGATTATTCTGGGCGTGGGCCAGATAGGAGAAGCTTTTGAGGCAGAGCCAGCGGATGGGAGTTTTGGGCTTCCAGGTGCCGAACGGGCTTAGCAGGCCCTTGCAAAGATCGATAGCGATCATGGTGTCCCGAACTTCATGGACAGATTTTACTTCTTCTGAGGCTCAGAAACAAAATCTTGAAACAGTACTAAAGTACCATCCACCCCGGAAGGATGTCCTCTTTAAAAAAAGGTTCACAAATGAACGTTCGACCCGATCTCGAACACCTTGTAACACCAGACACCGAAAGGACAGAACTTATCAACAGATTATTTTATTTTCTGTGGAAAACAGTGTGGAAACGAGTGTGAAAACCTTGTTTATAGAGCCTTTAAATCCAATAACAGAGCCAATAATCACTGTTTTCCACAGGATGGGAAAAGGTCTTTGACATTTGTTCTGAAGGGCGCTATGGTAAGAACTGTTCCGGTCACGGAATACGCTCCGATGAGCGTCAGATTCGGTAGGTCTCGTACCCTGGTGAGAATCACCTAGTACGAGAGGTTGGCTGGACACCTACATGAAATAGATATACTAGTGACTGAGTCACCAGTTCTGTTTCAGCGACTAGCCGCTCGCCTCTTCCCGAGCGATATGGAGGAGAAGGTCGACCAGCTGAGTTGGACTCCGTGAGGAAGAATGCCACGCGAAGCAATTCGTTGTGACACCAGTATCAGTTGAGTAGACAGTCTGTCCGTACAAGATAGGCAACGGATCACTCGTTTGCCGTACCCGCTCACAAGGGTGAAAGAGAGTGAAGGCGTGCTTCCTTCAAGGCACTGGAGAGCCACCTCGAGAGAGTGGCAACTGCGCTGTGACCAGTGCAACACGGTTCTGTGGAGCCGCAGCGGACTCAGGTTCGCCGCGTTCGGCCGTGACGACCGGCAGGTCTGTCGAAAGACACAGGGCCGCTCGACGCCTCAGGCGAGCAACTGACTGGACGCTTTCGAGCATCCAGAAGGACCCGAAGACGTTCGGAGAGCGTGGGTGAAGACTTTTCTTGGGCAACCTGGGAAAGACACCTTTCTGAGAGTCGGCTTTTCGGGAGTCCCGCACAGGGTAGGCTGTCGGGAAGCGGAACTATCGACCTCCGTGCAGCTTGGCTGCAAAAAATGATAGGGGAATCTACTCATCCGCAAGAGTAGCCCGGCCGCTCGGGTCAAGCGGTAGTCGAGGCATCGACTCAATGGTTTCGGCTGTGAGAACGAGACTTTAGGCATGACTCACCAGTCTGCTCCGGCAGACGAACGAGACACCGGGACACCTTGTTCGCGCTTCGGCACAAACTTATCGTCCCAGGCGCGGTTCACCAGCCTACTTCGGTAGCGAACGGACCACCGATTCAACCGTCACTCCGGTGACAACCGAATCACGATTCAACTGCCGCCACGGCGACGACCGAATCAAGGAAGAGCTCCCCATCCACTTCGGTGGAAAAAGAGCTGCGGAATTACATCCCCGCTCGTACCGTGATACGAAGGATGTAGCAGAGTCACCCAGACGCTGCGGTGCCCACAACACCGAAAAGAGGGTGAGAACCGTCTTGATGGAGGAACCTATCAGGACATGGGATCTCAGCGATGAGACTCTCGCAATCCGGCGATGATATTGTGGCTCGTCTCTTTCGAGATACGAGTGTCACCTCGGAAAATAAAAGGCATGGCTCCCGTGGTCATGCCTTTTTTATTTTCCCAGGAGTGAACTCCAGTAGGGAAAATCGCCCGACCCTCCAACCTACTTGCCCAACGTTTCAATATAAGAGCCCTCGGAGGAGTTCCATCTATGCTCACCTTATCTAATGCCACCAAGTTGCAGGGCGGTCGGGCCCTTTTCAGTGAAACTAGCTTTCAGGCCAACCCCGGAGATCGTATCGGCCTAGTCGGGCCCAACGGCTCGGGTAAAACGACCCTGTTTCGCATCATCAACAAGGAAGAGAGCCTGGATGAGGGTGAGGTGGGTTTACCCGCCAAGACGGTGGTGGGGTATTTCTCTCAGAGCGTGGCAGAAATGACCGGAAGCTCTCCCATCGATCAAGTCTTGAGCGCCGCCGGCTTTAGCGGCCTGCGCGCTGAACTTACCGAATTGGAGGCTAAGCTCTGCGAACCCCTGGACGAAGACGAAATGGTCCGGGTCCTGGAGCATTACGGCGATGTCCAGGCCAAATTTGACGCGGCAGGAGGTTACGAGCTTGAGACCAGAGCCGAAACCGTCCTCTCGGGGCTGGGCATCGCGGGCGACGACCAGAAACTTCCCCTTGAAACCTTCAGCGGCGGGTGGAAGATGCGCGTGGCTCTGGCCTGCGTGTTGGTCCGGCAGCCGGATCTTTTGCTCATGGACGAGCCTACCAACCACCTGGACCTGGAGTCGATCATGTGGCTGGAGGAGTGGCTCTCCCACTACCCGGGCACCCTCATTCTTACCAGCCACGACCGGGAGTTCATGAACCGGGCCGTCAACAAGATCGTCGAGATCCGTAGTGGAAAGATCCAGGTCTACGGTGGCAACTACGACTTCTATGAACGAGAGCGTGAAATTCGTGCCGACCAGCAGGCCGCCGCTCATCGCCGCCAGCAGGTCATGCTGGAGAAAGAAAAGGAATTTATCGCTCGTTTCAAGGCCCGGGCCTCTCACGCCGCCCAGGTCCAGAGCCGGGTGAAAAAGCTTGAGAAAATCGAACTGATCGATGCTCCTCAAGAAGAGCGTCTAGTGAAATTCCAGTTTCAGACTCCGCCCCGAAGTGGCGACGAAGTGGTCACTCTCAAGGGTGCCTCAAAGACCTGGACCAAAGCCGACGGCCGGGAAGTGCAGGCTCTTCAAGATGTGAATTACCTGGTCAAGCGCCTGGAAAAAGTGGCGGTCGTGGGCGTCAACGGCGCCGGGAAGTCGACCCTGCTCAAGTTGATGGCCGAGGTCACTCCCCCCACCACAGGCGTGGTGAAAGGTGGTGCCTCCATCGACATGGGCTACTTCAGCCAGAACTCCCTGGATGTGTTGGAGCCGGATTCGACCATTCTACAAACCGTGACAGCGGCACTCCCGCTCATGACCGACGCCCAGATCCGTACGCTCTTGGGTTGCTTTCTGTTTAGCGGCGACGACGTCGACAAGAAGATTTCCGTGCTTTCCGGCGGAGAGCGAAGCCGGGTCGTTCTGGCCACTCTGCTGGGTCGGCCTATCAACTTTCTGGTCCTCGACGAACCCACCAACCACCTGGACATTCAATCTCGAGAGATCTTGATGGAAGCTCTCAAAGACTTTGAAGGCACGCTCGTTCTGGTCAGCCACGACCGGCACTTCCTGAAAGAAGTCACCAACCGCACGCTGATGGTGAGTAGCGGTAGAATTCAGGCCTTCGAAGGCGGCTATGAAGAGTTTCTAAAGTCCGAGCAGGGCGACACCCGGGCGCGATAGCGCCCGGACTAGGAGCTCCTAGAATCGCTTACCGGCACCTATGACCGGATACGCTTTGGCCGGGCGGCTGTTGTGGGCGTCGTTGTTGAAGATGTTCCGGTAGCCACCCTGCACGTAAAAGCCCTTACTGAAGATGTACTTGGCCAAGAGATCGACCTGCGGGTCACTGGTGTCGTAGGCATCCAGATTCAGCTCCAGCTTCTTATTGAAGAGCCGTGCATCGGCCCCCAGGCCAAACTGAGAACGAACCACCCCGGCCCGCAGCCGGAACTTCTCCCAATTTTTCATGGCCTGTAAATTGACCAGATTGTCGTGACCCAGGGAGTCTACGCCCAGTTTAACCCCGTAAGGTCCTTCGGGCAGTAGATAGGCGTTGACGTTTGTGCTGGCCTGTCCGCGGTCGAGCTCCCACTGCTGCTCGGCCTCCAGGCCAAACAACTTGCCGCCGGCTACACCGTCGGATATCGACTCGACTTTCCCCATCACCCGGGCCGCAGAGGCTGAAGCTTGTTTGGCATTGGTGAGAGTCTCCCTGAGGTCTTTCTGGACCTCAGGGTCGGCGCTGATGCTGCGAATATCGGCCGCGATCCCCTGAATCTCTTCGGAAGTCCGGCGAAGATTGCTGACCGCTTCGAGCACGTCTTCATTGAGCTGCTCGTTGTCGGCCAGAGTTTCCACGGCCCTCATCGCCTTCTTCAGCGAAGAGGATGTGTCGCGCAGGTTCATGACGATGGTTTCCAGGTGGGGCTCGTTTTCTCGCAACACCCGATTGGCCGTGTTGGAAAACGTTCGGAGATCCTCGCCCACGAGTTGGGCATCGTCCTGAAAGGCCAGAACTGTTTGGTCGACGTGAGTGACCACGGTCTCCAGTGAGTCGCTCAGGCGGACGACCCGATCGTTGAGCCCGGCCACCATGATCCGGGCATCGGAACTCACCCCTTTCAAGTTACCAGAGATCTCTCGGAAGTTTTCCACGGTCAGCTTGATGTCGCTCTGAAACTTTTCATCGGCCACCAGCCCATTGAGTGCATCCACCGACTGGCGCAGTTGACCCATGACCTCGTAGCCTTCACGGGCCAGGTCGTCCAGGGTCACGGGGGCTTCTCCCAGCACCCGCTGACCGTTGGCCAGGGGGTCGGTACCCGGTTCCACCGGCCCGGGCTTGATCTCCATCCAGCGGTCGCCCAGAAGGTTGCCGGTGATGGTGTAGGCGTAATAGGTGCCCGGTAGATCGGTTTCCGGATCCCGGGCCGGATAGAGAGCCACATCCTCCCGGGTGATTTTGATGGTGCACTGAACTTTATTATTCTCAGCTAACTCCAAATTTTTCACGTACCCGATCGGAACCCCGGCCAGATAAACAGGTGAACGCTCCTGCAAGCCGCCCACCGACTCGTAGAGGATCCTGTATTCGTTGCCGTCCTGCTGGCCGAATCGGCCGATCTGGGATATGGACAACAGGAATAGAAGACCGGCTACTACGGTCACGATTCCCACTTTTGCTGCTGCATTCAGTTCCATAAGTCTTTAATCCCTACCCCGCATGCGTCTGGGCTACACTGCCCGTACCGCATTATACTCGAATAGGCCCTTCCATTTCACCCTCTCGGAATTGAACCACGTGAGGATCGTCTGTCTCTTGAAACTCTTTCGGTGTCCCGAAAAAAACCGGAAGTCCCTGATGGAGCATGATGATCTTGTTGGCGATCAGGTAGGCCCCCTTTAAATCATGGGTGATCACCACGGAGGTGGCCTTTAATCGACGCTGGAGGTCGAGAATCAGCTCATTGATGACCCGGCTGATAATAGGGTCAAGACCAGTCGTAGGCTCGTCGTACAGGACGATGTCGGGGTCGGTGGCGATGGTCCGGGCAAAGGAAGCGCGCTTTTGCATCCCGCCGGAGAGCTGAGAGGGGTAGAGATGCTCCATGCCCTCAAGGTCTACGATGGAGAGCTTTTCAGCGACGATCCGTTGGATCTCTTCTTCTGGCAGGCCGGTGTGCTCCCGCAATCCGAAGGCGACATTCTCGCCCACGGTCATGGAGTCGAAAAGAGCTCCGTGCTGAAAAGAAAAGCCGATCCGCCTTCTCAGAACCTCTAGCTCTCGTTCTGGCATGTCGGGTATGGAGCGGCCATTGATCAAGACTTCCCCTCCGTTGGGTTTCAAGAGACCTGCTATGCTGCGCAGCGTGGTGCTCTTCCCGGTACCGGAAAGCCCCATCAAAACCAGAATCTCTCCCCGCATGACGGTAAAAGAGACGTCTTTCAGGATCTCCTTGGCTCCGAAGGCAACCCGCAGATTCTTCACCACGATGGCATCGTCGCGCAAGGGAGCGCGGGTGCCCATAACCGTTTCGATCGTTTGCTCGGTCATCGGCTTAAGCTCCGGTAAACATGAGAGCCGAGAGGATGTAGTTGGTGATGAAGATGACCACCATCGAAATGACCACCGAACCGGTGGTGGCCTGGCCGACACCGGCTGCACCTCGCCCCGTGGTCAGACCTTGATAGCAACTGACGATGGCCACTTCGATGCCAAAGATGACGCTCTTGAAGAGGCCCTTCATCAAGTCTTCGGGGAGGGTCATCCGCCGCACCGAATCCCAGAAGACCTGGTAGGGTATACCGGCTGATTCATTGGCTACGATGGAGCCACCCACCAGGCCCGAGATATCGGAGAAGAGAGTGAGTAACGGCATCATCAGCACCATGGCCAGGAGTCGGGGCACGACCAGATAACCCACCGGTGACACGGCCAGCATCTTCAGGGCGTCGATCTGCTCGGTCACTTTCATGGAGCCGATCTCGGCGGTGATGGCGGAACCGGCCCGGCCCGCCACCACGATAGCGGTGAGCATGGGGCCCAATTCTCGGGCCATGGCCAGACTCGCGCTACCCCCAACCATTTTGCCCACGCCGTACTGCACCGCTACATGAGCCAGTTGCAGCGCGATGACCATTCCGGCGAAAGTCGTCGTCATCAAGACGATCAAGAGGCTATTCACTCCCAGAAAGCTCATCTGATTGATGGTCAGGCCCACCCGCAGCTTTCCGCGCATGAGGAAGCCGAGGCTATTTGCCAAAAGCCTCACGGTACCACCGATGTACTCCAGCATGGAGAGGATGAAGTGGCCTATGCTTTCAAAGAATCCCAGCACGTCGGCGTTTTTCCCAGGGTCGGAAGCTATTCCTGCATGATGGGAGTTCTGCGGGGTCGGCCTCCTAGGGCGCCACGCTTCCAGTGAGGGCAGGGTCTTCCACCACCGGCCCTTCCACGGCAAACATCTTCATAGCCGAGGCCAGGTCCATCTCACCTTTGGCGAGCTTCGGGAAGACGTTGATCAGGGTGGCCAGTTTGCCCGGCTCGAAGGGCGATTCGGGGGAGACCATGTCGGCCCGGGCCAGCAGATTTACGAAAACCCGCAGATCCTTGTGCTCCTCAGAGCGGGCCTGGCGGTAAAAGGGGTTGTCGAAAACCTTGACGTGAGCCGCCAGGTAATCCGTGTTTTCACCCCACATGCGTTGCTGGTTGAAATCGGTGAGCCAGAAGGCAAACTCCTGGGCCTTGTACAGGTCTTGAGACTCCACCGGAAACATCCCCAGCGACCAGACCTGAAAATCGGTTCGTCGATGCTGGACGTCCGGGCCTGGAACCCCGGCGGTCCGCACCGGATAGCCCTCTTTCTTCAACCGTAGGAAATCGCCCACGGAACCCGTTTGCATAGCAGCGTATCCCTTGTCTTCGGGAAACCCCACGCTATCGGCCAGGTCCTGGCCCAGTTGGAGAACGGTCTTGGTAGCCTCTTCTCCGCCGCTGGCCTGCAGGCTGGCACTCTGCATGTACATGAGCGAGAGCCCCTCGGCCACGTCGGTTTCGTCTTGAAAGGCAAAGCCCCAGATGTTCTTTTCCACGTCCCTCAACTTTTCGGCGGCAACGTCCAGCTCGGCCCAGGTAGTGGGCGGGGCCTTCACATCTTTACTCTGAAGCAAATCCAGGTCGTAGATCAAAGCGGTGGTGGTGAAAAAGAGCGGTCGTGCCATCAGGCGGCCATCGACCGATGAACCGTTGAAAAGGGCGCCATACACATCGTGCTTTACGCTCCAGGAGAAAAGAAACTGCTCTCTGGGCATCCAGTCTTCCACCGTGGTCATCGTGGTGGTGCGATCCAGTCGCGGCAAGTCTTCCCCCTCTACGATAGCGAAAACAGGAGGGCTATCGTTTTCCAGGGCCTGATAAAGCTCTTCAGAAGTTGCGAAATTCCGAGGTTGGATATCCAGATGCTTGTGACTCGCTTCAAATTCGGCGATCATCGATTCCAGGTATTGCGCCGTATGGGCCTCCAGAGAATACCAGAGGGGGATCGGAAAGGGATCAGCGGCAGCAGCGCTGTTTAGCAATAGGGTTGCGACGGCGGTGGCAGCAATTTTGCGAAAAATCTTCATCATGTCCTCCTAGAAACATGAAGATTATTCACAACCTATCTCTGCCCTGTTATTTCCTTTCCGGTTTTTCCGGCCAGACTTCTAGACTCCGCACACTTTGGGCTTGTTCTTTTTGTTCGTGCTCTTTTTCTCGGGCTCAGCCTCAGTTTCGGCCAGAAACGGTACGTAGTTCTTAGGAACGGGGGCGGTGACTACCCCGATGTGGCGATCCCCCCCGCTGTAGTAGAGATGAAAACTCTCGTCAATGAGAGACAGTCCGGTCGCCCGGACGACATTCGGTAGGTAGCCGAAGCGCTCCCAGTCGTGTTCGGCTACCAGGCAGGGGGTCTTGAGGTGCGCCACCATTTTGTCGGGCTTGGTGCTTTCAAAAAGTGCGGCAAAGACTCGAACGTGGTTCTTCTGGTCAGTAGCGTTGAGGATCACCACTAGTCCGTCTTTGGTCAGGAACGGCGAAGGCCCGGGATCCAGGGCCTTTTTGGCGAAATCTGGGCACTTGGCTCTTTTTAAAACGGGTTTCGGCTGCAACTCCCAGTCGATCAAATCGGTGGAGGTGGCGAGATAGAGATCCTGGGCTCCCACGTACATCAAGTACTTTCCATCGTTGGTGTACTGGGGCATGATCACTGCACTGGTGGGCCGACCTCCGTCGGACTCGAACTCGGGGAACAGGGGGCCGTGTCGGAACCAGGTGCGCAGGTTGGTGGAGGTAGCCAGGCAAAGCCGGTAGCGCTTTCCATCGAAGGCTGCGTAAGTCAGGAGAAAGACCCCCCCCGCCAGACAGAGACGCGGATGGGCCAGGCCGTGAGACTCGTAGGGAGAGTCGGGAACCAGGACAGGCTCTCCCTGGCATTCGAAATCCCGTCCATTCGGGCTGAAGCCGATGCCCAAACGCCCCACGCAGTTGGTGGGTGGCTCGTGGGCGGATTCACCTCGAAAAAGCATCACGTGAGTCCTACCATCGAACAGCACCGACGGTTCGTAGATGTTGCGGGAGACGAAGTGCTTGGGACTGGGCGAGAGAAGCGGCTGCTTCTGCTTAGACCATTCGAGTGGAAACCAGTGGGGTTGAGAGTTCTTGCTTGCCATGCCCGGTCACTTGGTGAAAACCGCGCGTGGGACCTGCCTCAGACTCTTGAGTCGTTCAATATTCACTTTTGCCATGGTCTGGAGTTCCGGAGTCTCGATCACAGCAGGTAGTCCCTGAAACCTCGGGTCGCTCAGCAAGAAAGCGAAGGTGGCCTCCCCAATCTCACCCTCACCTATGTGGTCGTGACGATCCACCCGACTGCCCAGGGGTTTCTTGGAGTCGTTGAGGTGGAGTGCACGAAGGCGAGAGATTCCGAGCAGAGAGTCAAAACTCTCCCAAAAAGCTTCGTACTGCGGCCTGCTGCGCAGGTCGTATCCGGCAACGAAAATGTGGCAGGTGTCCACACAGACTCCCAGACGTGGATGGTTGTCGTTGCGGCGAATGACCTCGGCCAGGTGCTCCAGGCGGTGCCCCAGGCAGTTTCCCTGGCCGGCGCATGTCTCCAACAAAATGGGCGTGGGAGTGCTCTCGGTTCGCCTCAGGATCGTCTTGATGGCCGAGGCGTAGCGCCGGATCCCGGGGCCCGGACCGCCCGGGTGAGAGCCCAAATGGCAAACCAGGCCATCCACACCGAGGAGATGGCACCGCTCGAGTTCTTCCACCATGGTCAGGATGGATCTTTTACGGATCTTGTCATCTTCAGCGGCCAGGTTGTTCAGGTAGATGTCGTGGGCGATCACCGGGAGACCACCGTGGGCCGCGCGCTGGGCCTGGAAAAGGGCGATCTCTTCTGTGCCGAGGGGCTTGGCCTTCCACTGAGAAGGGGCGCGGGTGAAGAGTTGCAGGGCTTCGCAGCCGAGTTCAGCCCCCCGCTGGAAGATCTTGTGGGCGCCTCCGGCTGCGCTAACGTGAGCTCCAAGCTTTACCATATAGGGGTCCGACTGCAGCATCCACCGGCTTTTTCCTGCGTAACCACGCAGGAAGCATCCTTCACCGCCGGCGAACGAGACTCCATGGCCACTACCATAACGCTCCCCACCGCACGCGACCGGGACTTGGGAATGGTACTGCTCTTTCTCAGTGCCGTGACCTATTTCGCAGTCCCGCCGCTGGCCCACGAATTTGGATTTAATCGAGGTGTGGTGGCTATGTTTTCCGCCCCGCTCGGTGGATTGCTGATGATTCTCGGGATACTGACGGTGTTTTTTTCCCGCAAGGCGGTCACCGTCGAAAGTGGAGAAATCCGAGTCAAAGATGGATTCTTCAATAAGCCCCTGGTGTTGAAATACAGCTCTCCACCCACTTTCCGTTTGAGTGGATTTGAAGAAGACGGCAAGGTCCTGGGCAATGAAGTGTGGACCGTGCACATGGTTGATGATAATAAACAATACTTGATCGATCGCCGGGTGGGAGAGCAGACCTCCAGTCGCTCTCTGGCCGAACGACTGGCCAAAGCCGTGCGGGGCTCCATGATTGAATCTCACAACGGCCGAAGCTACGAATTCTCCACGGAGGAGTTGGATCTCTCTTTCGTGGAGCGAGTCCATCGTTATCCGGAAATGCTGGGACAAGAGGTCGATGAGCCTTCGGACAAAGTCATCGAACTCCAGAGAACCGATACAGGCCTGAAGGTACAGTGGTCGCTCATGCGCTCGGGCTTACTCTTTGAACTGCTTTGCGTATCGGCATTTCTGGTCGCCGCTGCCTTCGTCCCGCTTCCCGGGGGGCCCGGAGGAAACGCCTTTTCGCTGTACGATGTGGAAAAGGCTGAGGGTGATTATCGTTACTTCATTGGGGTCGCGGTCTTCACCCTGGTCTCCATGGTCATCCTCGCCGGATATCGCAACACTCTTGAGATCATCATTCCCAAGAGGGCCCAATCGAGAACGACCATCTGGGGGGTGCCGGTACGAGGAGGGCGCATCGCCCTGGAAGATCTGGAGCACGTGGCCGTTTCCATCACCAGCCGGGGCCCTTATCTCCAACTCATCAGCGATACGAAAATCTTGAGAGAGCGCTTGCCCGCCACCAATATCGCCAACTGGCTAGGCTGGGAGATCCGCAAACGCCTATCCGAAACCACGCCGGAAAAAACCTCGCATATTGAACAATCGGTAGAGATGAGCGCTTTCTAAATGGCGAAAGTTTTTTGCTTTTTACTTTTTCTTACGTCCCTGACGGGGGCTCAAGAGCTGTTCACCGAGTTGCAGGCCAGGGTCACTCCCGATGGTCCTCCTTTCACCTTTCGGGTTCTAGGAGATAGGGACGGAGCATCGTTTTCTGCCTACGGGATCCACGTGATCGCTCCGGACGGCGCTGAACACATGCTCGACCAGTTCGACTCCCTACTTCCTCCCGGCTCAGAGGTAGATGCCCTGTACGTGGAGGATATCAACTTCGATGGCTACGCCGATCTGCGGATCATGAAGTACCTTCCGGGAGGGGCCAACGTGCCCTATTATTTCTGGCTCTACGATCCCTCGTCCGACACCTTCGTGGAGGCCAAAGAGTACGAAGTGGTCCTGAGCCCCGAGGTCAATGCCCAGAGCAAGGAACTCATTTCCCGTCAGAGATTGAGTGCCACGGAGTTTGTGGTGGACTACTACCGGCCGCTGGGCTTCATTCCCAAACTGCTCCGGCGGGAGGAGCGTTCCTTTAACCCGGACGGTAGCAGCGTCCTGAAACTGTTTGAAATGCAGGACGAATCCGGGCTTCAATTGATGGAGACCAGGCAGTTACCACCTGAACCTTAGGATGAGCCGGGCCAGAGCTTTCGTTTGAGCTTGAGTAGATCGCCCAGCGTCTCGAACCGAGCATCTGGAGTCTTCCGCAGAAGCGGGGCGTAAAGAAGATCATCAAAGCTTATTTCGGAATCCAGGATCGCTTTGAATAATGGGGTGAACTGATCCGGGGGCACGACCCCCGCATGCGGTGCCTCGTCGGCTTTGCCCGACTTGAACTCCTCCAAGCGGCTTCGGATGCTGGAGTAGAGCACCCCAACTTCGTTGAGGCGGGAGGTGTCGGCGTCTTTTTTGTGTAGAAGATTGCGAAACTGACTTTCTAGTAGCTCCAATCTGGTGTACATCTCCAGGGCTGCCCGCTCGCTGAGGTAGCCGGAGCGAACCCCAACGTACATGCCGCGGAAGGCTTCTTGACGTTCTTCCACCAGGGCTTCCAGAGTCTCTTCCCTAGGTTTCTCCGAGGACAGCCCGAAGCGAGCAAACAACTTTCCAAAGAGCTCTCGCTTTTCTTCTTTCTCCTCGTCTTCGTTGAGCGTTCGACTGACCGAATGGAGAAAATACTTGAGGCTGAAGGGCTTAAAAAGGTAGTCATCGATTTTGAGCCGGATGGCACGAACAGGAGTGTCTTCGCTGGCGTACCCGGTGATCACGATGCACTTAACGTTGGGCTGCAGTCTTCGCAGCGTGAGAAACATTTCTACCCCGTCGATCCCGGGCAAACGAACATCGGTCACCACCAGGTCAAAGGTTTCTTTCTGAAACATCTCGATGGCGGTGGGCCCGTTGAAGGCGGACTGGACTTCGTGATCTTCTTCGACCAGTGTACTGACAAGGATATTATTCATCGATTCGTCGTCTTCGACCACCAAAATTTTTGCCATGTTCGAGCATTCCATCAGGGGCCGATCCGGTCCTGGGGGAAACGGGCACACAACGGCAGAAGGGGCCGAAATGAGCAGCATTTCCGAGAGGGTTCAGGCTCTCTATGAAAAGTATCCCTACCCTCCCAGAGAGCCCTGCGAGGCCATAGACCCTTACGTGGACTACGTGCACAGCCTCTCTGCTGAAAGTCCGGTAGCAAAACCCAGCTTTCTCGATGCCGGGTGCGGAACCGGTTCTACCGTCCTGGGGGCGGCTCTTTTCCAGAAAGATTGGGATATCTACGGCTGCGATTTCAACCAGAGTTCGCTCCAAATCCTGGAACGAGATGTCAAAGAGTTGAACCTGAGCAACGTGTCTACTCGCCGGGTGGATCTGATGGAGTTTCCTAGCGACTTTGGACCTCCCGGGGGCTTCGATGTCATTTTCTGCACCGGGGTCATTCACCACACACCCGACCCGGTCAAGGTCTTGAAAAACCTGGCCGCTCGACTGGCTCCCCAGGGGGTGCTACGCTTGATGGTGTACTCGCAGAGAGGGCGAAGCGACCTCTACCGCTTCGTGCGGGCCTTGCAGAGCATAAAAGAGTGGCGCGAAAGGGGGCTGGAGGAACGTCTCTCGGCCTCCCGCGGACTCCTGCGCGAGTTGGCCCGGAGTGGAAAAGCAGAGGGCATTGCCCCGCCCAGTTTGCGAGGCCTCCTGGAGGGTTCCGAAGAGATCAGTCCCGCAGAATTTGCGGATCGATATTTACATCCGCACGATGCGCCTTATACACTGGACCTGCTGCGGGAGCATATCCAGGCGGCGGGGCTTCGGTTTCTGGGCTGGTTTGAAGCTCGAAACTGGGATCTGCAAGAACTGCTGCCCCGGGCTGCCGAGCGGGGTGACTTTCCGGATGATCCCTGGACCCGCTACGAAATCGTGGAGGACCTGTTCGATCGAGACCAGTACGACGTGTATCTGGTGGGGCCGGAGTTCCAGAGCAACCGAGCACCGGTAACCTACGACACCGTGCTGCGGCTCAACCCCCAGGTCCATTTGACCGAAACAACCTTCCGGGGGTACCCCAAGAGCCATCAGGCCCGGCTGCTTTTTTACCCGGAGGAAGAACTGGACTATCCCCAGGCCAGGATCGCCAGGGCGGTCGCCGGTCGCTCGGCAAGCCTCGGAGAACTCCTCGCCGAGTGGGGAGAGAAACGGTCCGAGGAGTGGCTCGACTCGGTTATTCACCTGGTCGAGCGAGACATACTTTATCGGTCTTCCAGGGGCGTGTCGGAGTAGGTTACTGGCCGGGTTCCGACTCTGAATGCACCAGGGTGAGCAAGTTCTCGCGGGTGGAGTCGAACTTTTCCTCGGCAAAGGGAGTACTTTCCAGCAGGCGGTAGGCTTCAGCATACATCCGCTGATCGATCAGGTAGGCGAGATAGATGCTGAGAGGGGTCAGCTCGCGGGAGTCCTGATAGGCCCGAAAAGAGGCCGATTCTCGCTTTTCCACCTTTCTGCGGAGACTCTTAGGGGCTAACACGAAGCTGGTCTTGGTGGTAGAATTGAGGTTCGAGCTGGTACCGGGGGTGTAAATCGAAGTGAATTCAACCTGGTACTCCTTGCCCTTACGAAGTCCCAGGCTCGAGAGATCGAGGACAGGTTCGGTGAGATCGCGCCACCCTTTAACCACCCCGTCGGGAGTCGAAATGGTAACGGAGTGAGCCACCACACCATCGCCCACCGCCCACACAAGCTCAGGCTTGAGGAGTACTCCCTGGGACAGCAGAACGGAGGGTTTTTGGCTCAGGTCGCGGTGATGCACGGCACCCAGTGTTCGGGAGATGTCTTTCACCATACGCTTGGAAAGACCGCGTCCACCGTGAAAGACACGGCTTTTTTCCTGACCTTCGACCAACAGAAAGTGCTCCTGCAAACGCCCTTGCTTCGGTCCGGTTAGCACCGCGCGGGAGCCGTCCTTGCGGCAGGTAATGGTGAGCCTGTCACCGGCTTCAAGCTTGAGGAGCTCTCCCTGGTAGACCTCGCTTAAAAGTTTCAAAACGGTGTCGTTGGCTCGGGGGGTGCCGCTGACATCGGTTACCATGTAAGGTTGGGCGAGGCACGGGGCAATAAGCCCCCATAGAATGAAGAGGATTTTACTTAGACTTTTGTTCATAGCGGCCTTTGAGTTGAGTTAACAAGACAGTGCGCGTTCCCGCTTGCGGTTGAAACGCCGGTTCGTGGACGAGCCTGATGGCGTCAGTCAGAAAGTTGTTGTGCCACAAAAATGCCAGATAGGAGGTCAGAGGGGTGAGGTCCGAGGGATCTTCCTGGTAGAGTTCCCAGGCTTTGTCCTTTTTCTCAAACGCCTCCTCGGCGACTTCCCGATTGACCAATTTGAAGTCGGTGTTGATGGAGTGGTGGACATCCTCGGTGATGCGGCCGTCCTCTTCCTTGCGCACCGGCGTGAAGGAGATAAAATACGGCGTCTCTTCCTGAAGGTTCAAGCCTTCGAGACTGATGATAGAGGGCTGGCGAAGCTCATTGGTAGAGGTATCCCCGTCTACCCAGGGCCACTGCTTGATCACCTCTCCGTCCTGCTCGATGGTGATCTTACAGGCCGGGTAGTTCGGCATCGGAAGCCACGCGATCTGGGGATCCAAAATCGCCCCCGTGGTCAGGAGGAGAGGCTCTCCGACCCGGACCGAAACCGCTCCCATGGTCGAGGAGACGTTTTTCAACTCGTCGGTGGTGGTGATGCGCCCGGGCAGTATCTTTACGGAGCTTGAAGCGCCCGCAACGCGGCGAAAACCGTTCTTGCTTAAGTGTCCCGAAACCGGACCGCTCAGGACCGTCCGCTGCCCGTTGGTTAGCATGGTCAGGGTGAGGCTGTCTCCGCTCTTGACCTTGATCTCCCCTTCCGAGAGCTTGCCCAGTAGCCGGACCGGACGGGTGCTCTGCCCGGGTTCCTGGATGGTAGGGATACCTTTAAAATCGGTGACGATGAAGGCTTCACTCTGAGCCCAGCCCGCCGCAGCGAACAGCAATCCGAGCAGCCCCACAAAAAACAATCTCTTCATAGTTTCGATACCTTTATCTCGTAAATCTCCACGGGATTTTCACGGCCCTTTACGGGATGATCCCCCAATGGATTCAACTCTAATCCTTTTGGCAGGCCTCCTGCCAGCTTAACTGTTTCCTGAGAAACCAGAGCCAGGGTTCCAAACTGCTTATTCAGACCCATCACCCGGGAAGCGAGATTAACGTCGTCTCCCACCGCGGTGTATTCCATCCGCTCGGAAGAGCCTACGTTTCCACAAACCACGGTGCCTGAGTGGATACCGACTTTGATCTCGTAAAACCCTACCTTGCCCTGGGCCTTTCGCTCCAGTTCCCACAGCCGCTGAAAGGCTTCCACGGTCATCTCCAGGGCCGCACGGGCGTGATTCTCAAGAGGTGAAGGTGCTCCGAAGATCACCATGATTTCGTCTCCCACGTACTGACGAATCACCCCCCCGTGCTTGTGGATGATGTGAGCCATCTCCTCAAAGAAGGCGTTGACCATTTCGATCAACTCCGCCGGCCTGACTTTCTCGCTCACGGTACTGAAGTTGTTGATGTCACAAAACCAGATGGTGGTTTCTACCGTCTGGCTGGCGCCCAAACGAGCCAGGCTGGGATCTCGTAGAATCTGTTCCACCACCTGGGCCGGGGCATACTTCCCAAACAGTTTCTCCGCGTTCTTTCGGGAACGTTCCACCGTAAAATAGCGAAGCACGTAGCAGCTTGCGGCGGTCAGAAAAATCACCAGCAGTACTGCCGATACATCCCATACCCTTCCACTGTGAGTGAAGGACCAGGCCGAAAAAGTCGCCCAGGTGCAGCCCAGGAGAAAGCTGATAAGGAGAGCCGGCAAGGGAGACATGAACACGAAAAAAGTCGCCGTTAGGACGGCCAGGACGAGGACTGCGAAGACCTGCCAATCGGGAGGAGCCGGCTTCAAAAAGTCGCGATTGAGCAGAGTGTGGATCGCATTCGCGTGGATCTCGACTCCGTACATGTCAGGCTCTCCAGTCGAGAAGGGGCTGCGGTGGGCGTCACCCAGGCGGCGGTCGTGGGGTCCGTACAGAACGACCTTACCGGTCAGATCGGGAACCTGGCCACGGTAGATGTCGACTGCCGAAAAATACGGAAAACTCCCGGCGGGACCGCGATAGTTCAGCCAGAAACTCCCCGATTCGGATTGTGGAACGTCCTCTGCTTCGGGACCACCCGCAAGCTTAGACGAAGCCAGGCCCAGCGAAGGCCAGTCAAGAACTTGCCCCCCTTGCTGCACGGGAACCGTCAGCAGGTACTGTCGAATCGCGCCGTCTCCGTCTTCATCCAGGTTCAGTAGGGCCAAATTCGGACCGGCCATAGCCTGGAGGCTCTCCGTGGGCAGGTTGAGTTTTCCGCTGTCCAGGTGGGCCCCTATGACCACATTTTCTCTGGCCAATAGGGCCATCTCCAGTTCGGCTTGAGTGAGTATCTCAGCCAGCAGTTCAAGGCCCGGGCCCAAGGTCTGGACCGATTGGGGGTCGAGCTCCCACAGCAAGTCAGGGGTCACAACCAGGGCGTTAGCGCTGCGGAGATTTCCGACGATCGTGGCGTGGACGTCGCTCCATAAGGAAAAGGGAGCGGTGATCTCGCTGAGCGTTCTGGCATCGATCCCCACCACCACGACCTGAGTGTCCGAGATCTGTTCCTGGCCCACGTTCCAACGATAGCGCAGATCCTGCCAGGGATACTCCAGTCTCTGGTGAGGCAAAAACGGGATCGTGAGCGCCCACAGGACCGCGGCCAGCAGACATTGGAGAAGAAGCTTTTTGCGCCAGGCACTCATAAAGTCTGAGCTTTCGTTACGCCCTCGAGTCTCACCCTGCTTCGGAAGGTTTTTCCGCAGGCTATTCTTTGAGAGCTAGGGCAGCCGCAACGGCGGCCTGTGCGTTGAGAGCACCGGCACCCACGGCCACCGGATCACCCTCTACGGGGCGGGCGGTCCGGGACAAAATCTCTTTCACCTGGGAGGGAGTCAGCCGGGGATTTGCTTCATACATATGAGCCACCACCCCCGCTACAATGGGAGCTGATTCGGAAGAACCGGACTGCGTTATGTAGGCCGGGCTGGAGCCGTTCTCCCCCATCACGGGCTTGACCTCATAAAGCTTATTGAGAAGGCGCTTTTGGACCGGTGCGGGCAAATTGTGGAAACGCTCGGGAAGGAGTTGCCGGGCGATCGATCCGGCTTCCTCTTCGTCGGCGCCGGGGAGCCTGGACAGCAAGGCGTTCTGAAGCTGTGATTGAGAGTTCGTGGAGTTGGTGGACATGATCGAGACACCAGGGGCCAGGATGTCAGGCTTAGGGGTGCCGTGGATGGATAGGCCTCGGCTGGAAAAGTCGGCGACTTTGTCATCGGAGGGATCCTCCGGGGTCTGGTTCGTGTCCAGGGCCCCCACGGCGATCACGTCGGGGTTGCCGGCGGGGGTGGCGATGGGTGATTTGTCGGCGAAGTTGCCCACTCCGGCAACAACCGATATGCCCGCCTCGCGGGCCAGATTGAGGGCGTAGGCCAGGGGGTCGATGGGGATGATGGCACCCGTTTTGGGGTCGGTCTGCTCCAGGGTCGGCAGCACGAAAGAGCAATTGACGACTCGAATGTTGTATTTTTCTTTGTTGGCCACCACCCAGTGCATGCCCCGGTTGATCGAGTCGATGGATTCGGCCAGGCCCTCGCCTTGGGCCAGCTTGACCTTCATGGCGAAAAGCGTGGCTTCGGGAGCTATACCCCGGACGGCCCCGTTGGAAGAACCACCATTGCCGGCCACGATCCCCAGGGTGTGGGTCCCGTGCCCCAGGGGATCACCGTCGAAGACATCGCCCTGCGTGGTGGCCACACCCACCACGTTTCCTTTGAGGTCAGGGTGGGAGAGATCGAACCCTTCGTCCATCACGACCACACCCACACCTTTGCCCGTGGTGGGGAGACGACCGACGTACTGGGTGGGAGATTCCCAGGGATTGCGAGAGCCAATATTCATAGTAAGGCCAGTCTAGCCTGCGGGAGTGAAAAAGATCTTAAATCAATGGTATATTTCAAGTCATGAGATTTTTACTCGCAGTTTTGCTTCTACTCTGCTTCGGCGCCCCGGGACTGGCCCAGGAGATGGAGACCCGGGTCTTCGTCTTAAACGCCCGGTCTGCAGAATCTACGGTAGAAATCGTTCGTCCGATGCTGAGCCCGCAGGGGAAAGTCTTTCCGGAGAGCCGGCTGAACAAATTGGTGGTGAGGGATATTCCTCAGGTGCTGGCAGAGATTGAGTCGCTCCTCCAGCAGATCGATGTCCACGCCCCCCAGGTCAGGATCACCGTGGAGATGCACGGAGTGGCTCAGAGTAGCGGTGGGCTGGTTGCTGTAGGGGTGGACGGCAAACGCCGGGGAGGGGTGACAGGCGCGGTGGGGGGGAGTTCCACAAAGAGCAACCTGCAGAGCCAACAACACCTGGTGGTCATGAGCGGTGAGCGAGGAGTGCTCCATTTCGGCCGGGATCTTGTGACGGTAAGCCCCTATTTTCAGTTTGCCAACGGGTTGGGCTTGCTGCCCCCTGGACTGGTTGTCCAGACGGTGGGCACGGGGTTTGCCGTGGAGCCGGTGGTGGTGGGTGATACGGTTCGCCTAAGGGTGACCCCCTGGATGAGTTTTCAGGGCGCCCACGGGGTGAGCGAAGTGATGGTCAACGACGCTTCCACCAGCGTCGCCGTCCCCTCTGGACAGTCGGTCACGATCTCTTCCGGGGGCTACAGCGAAGAAATTCGAAACCGCAGCTTCGGCCTGGTCTTTGGTTCTGGCGTTCGCACCGGATCACAGAGTGCCAGCGTGACGCTGACACCCCGGATCATGGATTATTAGAAGCCTAGCCGGTCAGGCTCCTAGACGGTGAAAATACCGGCTGAGATCAGGGCCAGAAAAACCAGCAGCGTGACCCCGGCCCCGACCAGAGCTGCCGGCCAGGGAGAGGATGCCTTGACGGCATCCGGTTCGGGGGAGGCACTCAGCAATTTTTGTTCGTTTTCTTGGCGTTGTTCTTCCCGCGAGTTTTCCTGGGTTTGAAACCATTCCAAGACTCGAGCCTGGGTGGCAGAAGTGCCTTCCTGTTCTCCCAGCGCTCGCTCCAGCGCGAAGGTCCGCTCGTTGAGAGAGATGATGTGGGCATCGCGCTCCTTGAGTTCGCCCTTCAAGCTTCGATTTTCATCCAGAATATAATCGAAAAAGCTCTGCCGGGCGTTCCACTCTTCTTCACCTTCATCATCATCGTCGTCGTCCTCGTCAAAGTCATGGTGTACGATGGCGCGAACCTCCCTGGTACTGTCGTCCTCCGGACGGGTCTTCAGGCGAACCTGCGGAGGCTCAGGGGCTCCGTAGATCTGCGGCAAATTGGACGGCCGAGAGCCAGGATAGAGTTCATCCAGACTCTCGATGTTGATCATCCACATAAATCCGCCAAACTCCAGCGGTTCTTTGCGGCCGTCGAGAAGACCGGCTTCGATCTTTCTTCTCAGGGTTTTCTCCGACTTCTTGCACAGCACGGCCGCTTCTTTCAGAGTTACTTCCACAAAAATCTCCTTGAATAAATTTCTAAATTTTCATACAAGAACTTGAAAACTTTTCCTGCCGATCCCCCTGGACTTTTTCTGTCCCGCCCTCCCGGCGAAGGCTGTCCCCCCCTCCCAGCGGCGCCGTACACCCTCCCCGGCACAGATTTTGGCTTTACCCAGGCGGGATCCTCAACTGTCCGAAGAAGTAGCCGAAGAATGCATCGTACCCTCTGTCTGATACTCGTTTGGCTTTTGCTTGGGTCTGGATGTCGAAGTGGGCCTGACAGCCCCGAGTACACGGCCACTCCGGAAGCCGGGCCCTCAGAAATCCCGGCCGACTCCGCCGAGGAAGACGAACCGGCTGTCCATCTGCGCAAGACCACCATCAAGACCCGGCAGGGTCAGAAATGGGAGTTGGAAGCGGGTGCCATGGATTGGAGCGAAGAGGGCAACCGGGCCAAAGCCACCGATGTGAACTGGTGGTTGATCGACGAAAACGGTCAACGCTGGGTTGAAGTGCAGTCGCCGGCGGCCGATATCGATATGGACCACGAGATCGTGACCTTCCAGGGAGAAACCGTGGCCACCAGGCTGGGTTTTCCGGAAACGCTGGAGGTACAGCATCTGGTGTACAAGGGTAAGGATCGAAAATTCTACGGGTCTGGGGGCGTGATCTGGAAAAGAGCCAATGTGGAGTTGAGCGGCGAAACGTTGACGGCAACTTCTCAACTGGATAAGGTGCAGCTCAGGGGAAACGTTCGGGGCAAGAGTATCGGCGGGTTCGAATGGCACGATGATTAAGACGAGACGGACAAGGAAGACCTCGTGAAGATCGAGGTGAGGGAGCTGGTCAAGAGCTTCAAGCGCCGCTGTGTGGTCAAGGGTGTCTGCTTGGACGTCTCTCAAGGCGAAGTGGTCGGTCTGCTCGGCGCCAATGGAGCAGGTAAGACGACCACTTTTTCCATGATCGTGGGCCTGCTAAAGCCGGATGAGGGGAAGATCTTTCTGGGGGGCGATGACATCGCTCGCTACCCCATCCACCGACGAGCCCGGGCCGGCGTCGCTTATCTGGCCCAAGAGCCATCGGTCTATCGAAATCTCACCGTCGAACAAAATATCTGCCTGGCCTGGGAGATTCACGGTGTGAGTCGGAAGGAGCGGAAGGCAAAACTGGAACGACTCCTGGATGACTTTTCCCTCCACAAAGTACGCAAGAGCCTGGGAATCGAACTCTCCGGTGGGGAGCGCCGTCGGGTTGAGATCGCTAGAGCACTCGCCCTCGAGCCGAAGTTCTTGCTGTTGGACGAACCTTTCACCGGGGTTGACCCGATAGCGGTGGCCGAGATCCAGGAGATCGTTCTCCACCTCAAGGGTCGGGACATCGGTATTTTGATTACCGACCACAACGTCCGGGAGACGCTGGCCATTACCGATCGCAGCTACATCATCAGGGAAGGGCAGATTCTGGTCCACGGTGATGCCGCCACCATAGCTTCCAGTACCCTGGCTCGTAAGTATTATCTCGGCGAAAAATTTGAGACAGGTTTCGAAGGGAAGAAACCCGCCGAAAGCGTTCCTGTTCAAGAGGTGACAGCAGGCTGATCGCCGTGAAGATTCTCGATCGTTATATCTTGAAAGAGCTTCTGGGCCCTTTCCTTTTTGGATTGGGTGCATTTACCATTCTCTTTTTTTCGGTGGAGACACTGATCGGGGTGGCTCGCATGATCTCCGAATCAGACGTGCCGTTCAACGAGGTTATCGAGTATTTGGCCTGTCGGCTCCCCCAGGTTCTGATCTTCACCTTTCCCATGGCTACGCTCATGGCGTGTCTGCTGACTTTTGGGCGCCTCTCGGGAGAAGGGGAGTTGACCGCCTTGCGCGCGTCGGGTATCTCCTTTGTGAGGATCGCCTTTCCCGTACTGGTGTTTTTCTTTTTCCTCAGCGGCTTTAGCTTTTGGATGAACGACACGGTTGTTCCCGACCGCATGCGGCGAGCCTACGATATTTTGATCGGATCGCAAAAGGAAGACATCATTCAGAAAGCCTTGCTCACCGCTCCCCGCTCCCTGAAGAACGGCCTGGAGCAGAGCATCTACGCCCACAAGTTCGACCTGAAAGAGCGATCCATGCAGGGGGTCTACATTCATTACTTTCACCAGAATCGGCGAAAGCGTGAGATCTACGCAGAAAAGGCGCGCTGGACCGGAGAGCGGTGGGAACTCCGCAATATGCGCACGGTGGAGTACAACCAGGACCAGGAACCGGTGTTCGAGGCCACCGCCGCAGAGGGCTGGACCGGTCTACAGCCGGATGAAGCCCCTCCTGATCCAGAAGAGCTGAGCAACCGCACCCTGCGGCCGGAAGAAATGACCAGGGCCGAACTGAAACGAACTCTGGACATTTTACACCTGGAAAACGACCCCATTCTTCGCTCTAAGATTCATCGTTATCGAGTGATGTATCACCAGAAGGCCTCGCTTCCCTGGGTCTCTTTCATCTTCGCCACCTTCGCCATTCCCCTCGGCGTGCGACCCCACCGCTCCAGCAAATCGATGGGACTCGGACTTTCCCTGGTCTTTATTCTGGTTTATTACATCCTGATGACCCTGGGCATGGTGCTGGGGGAGGCCGGCAAGTTGGATCCCATGCTGGGGGCCTGGCTGCCCAATATCATCTTTGGGGTCTTAGGTTTGATCTTTTTGACCAGAGCCTCCCGTTCATAAAGTGTTTGCGAAACTTTTCACAGACTGATATGTTATGGGGGTAGAAGAGGGGCATACCTGAGTATAATAAGGTGGCCAGATGAAGAAAATTTTAGTAGTGGCGATGGCCTTGCTGTTGTGGCTCCCCGGAGCAGCAGACCAGGCGGATCTTTCCCGATTCGATGCCGTCGTCGATTATCTCGTGGACAGCTCAAAGTTTCAGCCCAGCAAGGAGTCGTTGCTATCCACCGCCCAAGGAGCTTTGACCGGCTCCGCCAGTGTCCGAGATGCTCTGCAATCGGCTGACGATGAAGGCCGATTGCACCGCAACCTGATAGAAGCCCTCCTTAAATCGTTAAACGATCCCTGGGCCCGTTTGTATACCCCGGAAGAAGTGGTCAGGTTGCGGGAGCGTATGAGTGGCGACCGCAAGAGCGCTATGGGGGTCATCGTGGTACCCTCCAAGACTCCCCTCTCCTATCGCGTGGTGGGTGTCTCTCCCAACGGCCCTTCAGAGGGAAAACTGTTCTCCGGTGATTCGATCGTGTGGGCCAACGGAGTAGAAGCCTCCCAGGAAGACTTTTTGGATGTACTGGTAGGGGAAGCCGGCCAGATAAACCATCTCAAGGTCCGTAGCGAGAATGGAGAAACCCGGGAGGTCCGGGTGACCCTGGGAGACTTCGATGCTCCTACCGCATACCTGGATGACAAAGAGAAGGGGATCATCAAGATCACGAGTTTTGGCGCCGAGACAGCAGCTGAACTCAAAGAGGCCATGGCCGAGCTTGAGGGTAGACCGGCGATCATTGATCTCCGATTCAACGGCGGCGGCTACGTGACCGCGGCAGTAGCCAGTTCGGACCTTTTTCTGGACCGGGGAGTAAAGATCGTGACCACCGTCTCCCCTAAGAAACAGGAAGTTCATCTTGCCCAGGACGGCGTCACTTTCGATCAACCGGTTTGTCTGCTGGTCAACGGTCGCACCGCCAGTGCCGCCGAGATCTTCGCGGCTGCTCTACGAACCAATGCCAACGCCTTCATCGTGGGCGACACGACTTACGGAAAAGGCTCCGTGCAGCGACTGGTCAGCTTACCCGGCAACTGGGCGGTAAAGTACACCACCAGCCTGTATCAAACCGCCGATGGGGTGTTCATCGATAAAGTAGGACTGAAGCCCGACGCCGAGATCGACATGGAATTGGCGCTGGCCTCCAGCAAAGACGACACCCAACTGGCCCAAGCCCTGGCCTGGGTCGACAAAATGAAAGCCGAACCGGTAGCTCAGGACCTGGCCCGAAATAACTTCCCGATTTCGAGCGCCGATCCATCCCTTCTGGCGGCGTCGCTTCGTCCTCATTTATTCCCGATAAACCGCGGCCGAAGCATCTTGCCAGAAGGGCGCCTCGACACTGGAAAACCAGAAAGTTATTCCGGGCCAAGTCCTAGACGTTAGGAGACAAGGAAAGCGGGCATCCGAAGATCGGCCCTCGTGGATGGGAAACGATCTTCTTGGCAAGAACCTCCTTGAGAGGTTCTCTGGCGTATTGGCGCTTTCCCCGCACCAGGGTGCCGTAGTAGCGAACCCGTCCACCCTGGTCAAGGATGACCGTGGTGGTGGTGGTACTGACACCCAAATGATGGGCGAGCCGACTGTCGGGATCCATCAGCACTTCGAACTCTGGGTGATGTTTGTCCAGGTAGGCCTGGACAGTCTGGGGGGTGTCGTTTTTAGACGAGGCCACCACCACCACCCGGGCCTTCCCGGCAAACTCCTTGCTCAACTTGGCAAGCGTTGGCTCGGAGGCACGGCAACTACCGCACTCAGAACACCAGAACGTCATCACCAGGACCCCGGATGGCCCGCGAAGTTCGGAAAGAGTGACTTTCTGGTTAGACAGACTCTGAAGGGTAAAGTCGGGAAGAGTTTTGCCGATGGGCTGGGCAGAGGCCCAGACAGTGACCAGGAGGGTCAGCAAGAGGGGGTAGAAGATTTTATTCACGCTCGGGAGTTTTGCGGTCGAGCAAGGTTTCCTTTATGAGAGGGTACGCCAGCGCAGCCCTTCAAACCGGGCGTAGTCTCGGTCGTAAGTAATCCATTCGCAAGACCATTCAATGGCAAGTGCGGCAAGCCAGGCGTCCTGAACCAAATTTCCAGTAGCCTTGCTTTTTCGGCAAAGGTCTTCAAAGAGAGACCAATGTTGGTTGCCTGGAGTGACGATTACCGCCCGTGGATGGTCCAGAAGCGTGGTAACAAATTTTAACGCCTGGTCAAGTGCAGAAGGCTTTTGGTAGATCTTTGGATGAGTCGAAATGCGTACCATTCCCGACAAGACCTGGGGAGACACCCCAAACGCCGAGGCACCGTTGACAACACCTTCTAGCCAATCGCGAGCTTCTTTATGAGTTTTGGAATCCGCCCTGAAAGCGTGCAACATAACGTTGACATCCGCAAGCGTCATTCTTGCTCCATCGCTTCGAGCAGTCGAGCACTGTTGTCAATGTCGATTCCCGGCAAAGTCCCGCCTCCGGCCCGACAGATCGGAAGGTCCACCTTCTCAACGTCCTGTCGGCGCCCGGCCAGAACGATTGTCAAACCTTCCTCTATCAGCGCAGTAATGGTGGTTCCTCGATGCCTCGCCTCGAGCCGTGCTCTTTCCATGAGGCCGTCGCTAATTCTGATTGTTGTACGCTTCATCCATATAGCATATTGCTCTAGACACGATATGTCAAAACGGCCATAGTCCCGGCAAAGGCCTCCTCACCCGGAGGCGGAATATCTTTTTGTGGACGCAACTCATGAAGTCATAAACCAGGTACCCCCCCTGGCAGGCTACAGCCTCTACCAGGTCGACCCCCTGCTTCAAGAACTGTCTTTGCCCCCCGAGGCCCGCGAGCGACTGGCCGCCTTCGGGGCTCGGCTGGGGGAGCCCGACACCATCCGGGCCGGGGAGTTGGCCAACGAATGCCCCCCTGTACTGCACACCCACGACCGCTGTGGACACCGCCTGGACACCGTGGAGTTTCATCCTGCTTATCACCGCATGATGGCCGCCGGAATGGAGTTCGGCGTGCATTGTCTACCCTGGACAAAAGAGAGCCCGGAGGTGGCCACCCATCTGGAGAGGGCGGCCGGACACTACATGCTCAGCCAGGTGGAGTCAGGGGTGGGCTGTCCTCTCACCATGACGTTTGCCGGGGTACCGGCACTCAAGAATTCCGCCCCCCCGGAAATCCTGAAAACCTGGATTCCCAAACTCACGGCCCGGCAGTACGATCAACGGTTTGTCCCGGTGGAGGGAAAGACCGCAGCCACCATGGGCATGGCCATGACCGAAAAGCAAGGTGGCTCGGACGTGCGGGCCAACACCACCGTAGCCCGGCACCTGGAGGGCGATCACTACTCCCTGCGGGGGCACAAGTGGTTTTGCTCGGCTCCCATGTCCGACGCCTTTCTCACCCTGGCCCAACTGGAGAAGGGGCTGACCTGCTTTTTCGTGCCCCGTTGGAAGCCGGACGGAACCGTCAACAACCTGCGGGTGCTCCGGCTGAAGAATAAGATGGGGAACAAGTCGAACGCCTCCTCGGAGATCGAGTACGAGGACGCCTGGGCGGTGAGAGTTGGGGAAGAAGGGCGAGGGGTACCCACCATCATCGAAATGGTGAATCACACTCGCCTGGACTGCGTCATCGGTAGCGCGGCTCTCATGCGGGCGGCCCTGACTCAAGCTCTCCATCACGTCTGCCATCGCCGGGCTTTCGGAGCCCTATTGAAAGATCAGCCCCTCATGGTCAACGTGCTGGCCGATCTCTGCCTGGAGGTGGAGGCCGCCTGGCAGATGATCGTTCGGTTGTGCCGCGCCTACGGCCTTGCCCAGCAGGACGAAAGCGAGCGCAACTTCGCCCGGGTGGCCACGGCGGTGGCCAAGTTCTGGGTCTGCAAACGCACCCCGTCCATGGTGGTGGAGTGCCTGGAGTGTTTGGGTGGCAACGGCTACGTGGAAGACTTCCCCCTGGCCCGCCTCTTTCGGGAGTCACCGCTACTCTCGGTTTGGGAAGGCTCCGGCAACGTCATCTCTCTGGATCTCTTGCGCTCGCTCAACAAAGAGCCCGAAAGTCTCAAGATCTTTCTGGGTGAATTGTCGCGCTCCGAGCAAGTCACGCGGCAATCCCTGGAGGCCATGGTCTTAGACGAGACCGATCCCTTCGCGGCGCGTCGCTTCGCGCATATCCTGGCCACTCGGTGGCAACTTCAGTTGCTGGAAGGCTCTTCCACTCCGGGCGCCGCCGAGGCTTACCACCAGTGCCGAATCCAGCAAGGGTCACCGGTTTTCGGCCTTCACGGAAAACTTCAGCTAAGCCAGAAAATCCTGGAACGCTTTATCGCACCCTTTCTGTAAATCGTGAGTTTTCATGCAGGGACCTTCGTTGTTGCAACGGTAACTCATGGAGGCCGATGCTGATAGTTGTGCGCGTCATTCTGATTTTTTTGCTGGTCGCCGTGATGGCTGGAGGCATAGCCATGCTCGGAAATCAGTTGGGGCGCAAGATCGGCCGCCGAAAGATGACGATCTTTGGATTGCGCCCCCGCCACACCTCGATCTTCATCACCACCGTCACGGGCTCGATCATCGCCTGTTTGACGCTGGCTCTGGCTATGTTGTTTTCCAACGACGTACGGATCGTCATTCAGGGTAAGCTCGAAGAGGTTCAGAAACTGGAAGCCAGAGCCACCGAATTGCAGCGACAGATCGCTATCCTCTACGATGAAGCCCGGCGGGGAACCATCATCTGGAACTATGAGCAAGAGATCGCGCTTAACACCATCCCGGCCGGAGAGGATGCCCGGGCGGTCGCCACCATCATCGATTCTTCTCTAAAATACGCCAACTATATCTCGGTCATCAAAAACAACAAAGTCGCAGCCCAACAAAATGCGGAACTTTTGGAGCCAGAAAAGTTTTTACTTCTATATACACCCGAAGAGTTCGACGCCTGGGTACAGCAGTACACCGATCTACCGGAGCCGGTCGGCCTCTGGGTGGTGGTCACGGAAAACTGCCTTTTCGGAGACGCCGTACCTGTGACAGTACGAACTTTTCCCGTCAAATTACTCTATTCCGAGGGCTCAGTCGTCTACTCTCGAGAGGTCAAGGTTTCGGAGTTTTTGTTGGACTGGCACGTCTTTATTGAAGATTTGAAAAAGGAGGCGCTTCGTAACGGAATGATCGAATTCGACAACAGCCTGGGCGCCGAGATCGATGGTGACATGCTGGCCAAGATCTCCAGAGTCGTGGAGCACACGGAAGGGACCATCACCCTCGAAGCAGTGGCCAACCGAGATCTTTATAAAAGTAGCAAACTCGATGTGTCGATCCGGGTTAAACAGTAGTAGAATAGTGGAGAATGACCGGCGTTGCCCAGAAAATAGAGACTGACTGCGTGTTGGCCGTCGATCCGGGCCGAAAAAAGTGCGGCCTGGCGGTGGTAAGCTCCAGCCAGGGCATTTTGCACCGGGAAGTCGTGAAATGTGAGGAATTTGTTTCCGCCTTTCGCGACCTGTACAAGCATCACAATCCGTATCACGTCTTGCTGGGCAGTAGCACCGGCTCCAAAGAGATCGCCCAGGCGATTCTGGAGGAGGTCAACGTGGAGGCGGAGTTGGTAGACGAGAAACATACCACGGAAATGGCCAAATTTCGATATTTTAAGGAATTCCCACCCCGGGGGCTGTGGCGTCTGGTGCCCATCGGGCTACAGACCCCCCCGACGTGTTATGATGATTTTGCCGCCGTAGTTTTGGCTGAACGATACCTGGAGGAACAAGCGAATGGTCACTGAGAGACAAAACCCTGGAGTTTCCTGGACGAGACTATTCTCACTCTTACTCATTTTCGTGCTGGTGCTTACCACCGGTGCCGCGGCTCGAGACCGCAAGAAAAAAAACAAAGACAAGATGGACAACACCAAGGGCAAGATCATTCTGGCTGGACTGGTCCATTCACCCGCCGATTCCAGTGACGGCGGAAGCAAGATCGCCGATGGGATTGGAGGCGTCGTGGGTGCGAAGGTCGAGCTGGTGGGCACGAACTATACGACCGAGACCGATCGCAACGGCATGTTCTACTTCACCAAAGGGCCTGAAGGTCCGGTCACCATCGTCATCTCAAAGGATGGCTATCGCACCGAAACTCGCTCGGCCACCATCGACAAATCGGCCGGCATGCCGGAGAACATCCGAGTTGAACTGCTGCCGGACGGCGTGCAGTTCGTGGGCAACACCCCCACCGGCATGGGAACCCTCTACGTGGCCTTCTCTCCTCGCGTGGTCGACCAATCCAGTCCGCACACCCACTGGGACAAGAACCTGAACACCGTGCGCGCGGCCATCGCCGCAGGCGCCGACCCCTTGACACTGGAAGGCAATCGCGGAAAACCTCAGTCGGACCCCACCGGCAAGTGGAACAATCCGACCAGCGGAGCGGAGCAAACTATCATGATCTATCCGCCCAAGTCACCTTCTCGCACCGGCTTCCACAACACCAACGCCGCCCCTTACTGGCTCTGTTTCGACCAGAGCGGAGACACGCTCTACGTGGCCAACTCGGCTCGCCAGATTCAGGTGCTGGACGCGACCAACCAGAATGAAATCATCTACAACCTGCCGGTACAGCAACAGGGCTTCGTGACTGATCTCAGCCTTTCTGGAGACGGCAAGTACGTCATGGCCTCGGTCATGGCAGCCTCTCCCGGGGTCATGATGATCGACACCACCACCAAGCAGCCGGCCGCCTATCTCGCTGTCGAGGGGGTCGGCAGCATGACCCCCACCGCCGTGGCCATGCCCCCCAGCGGTGGCCGGGTCTTCGTGGTACTGGATGGACAGATGGGACAGGCTGGACAGGGACTGCTGGCCGTGCTGGACGCCTACACCGGACAGACCCTGGGTACGGCCCCCGTAGGCTCCAAACCCACCGGATTGGCCTTTTCTAAAGACGGTCGACTGGCCTACGTGGTCAACTCTGCCCAGGGCAATGTGACGGTGGTGGACTCATACTCCTTGACCCCGCTGGGCCTGCTGCAGGTCGGGGTCTCCCCCCAGAAGATCGCCCTCACCCCCGACGGCAAGAAGTTGTTGGTCACCAACAAAGGCTCCGACAATGTGTCCGTGATCGACGCCCAGGCCAACCGGGTGATCAACACGGTCTCGGTAGGCAAGGGACCTACCGACGTCAAGCTCTCTCCCGATGGGACCCGAGCTTACGTGTCCAACCGGGAGGACGGCACGATTTCAGTCATCGACATGACCACCATGAACCCCATCTACGTGACCGACGCCATGCCCAGGAGCAGCCCGATCGGTCTGGCTGTGCGGCCGTAACCGATGAGTACCGGTCAGAAAGTTTGCGGTTACACCCTGGACACGCTCCTGGCGAGCGGTAGTACAGGGACCGTGTACTCGGCCACCGACCCCTGCGGTCAAAAGGTTGCGGTCAAGGTCATGCCTCCGCCGAAGGGCGACTCGGCAGTCACTGTTTTTCAGCGGGAAGTTAGGATCGGCCAGACCCTCGATCATCCGTCGATCGTCCAGACGCTTCACACCTTCGCCCATGGTCCGGCCCAGTACGTGATCATGGAATTGGTGGAGGGCACCAATCTGAGAAGTGTCCTGGGAAAACCGATGGACACGGAGCGCTTTCTGGCCATCTTCGAGCCCCTGACCGAGGGACTCGCCAGGGCGCACTCCAAAGGGGTCGTGCACCGTGATCTGAGGCCGGAAAACGTGATTCTGACGGCCGACGGCTCGGTCAAGATTTTGGGATTCGGGTTGGCCAGACTGGTGCAGGAGGGTGCGATGGCCATGCCGGGACCTCTCAAGGGAGTGGTGAGCTACAGCGCCCCTGAGCAGATGGCCGATTCCAAGCGGTCAGGACCGGCCGGCGACCAGTACGCGCTGGGCATCATGATGGTCGAGGCGATGAGCGGAGAGTTTCCTTTTATCAAGCACGAGGCACCGTTGCAGGAGATCCTGGAACGAGGTAAGGGTGAGACACCTCGTTTGGCCGAATTGGAGCACGGTTTTTCCGAACAGGTTTACCAGGTCTTCGCCAGAATGCTCGCCCCCGAACCCGCAGACAGGTACCCCGACGTCCGAGAAGCCTGTCAGGCACTAAAAGCAGCTATTTTATCAAATTAAGATGACATCTCCAGCATGTTAACGTACCGTCAAGGCAGGAGATTGCCGCAACCATGTCGTTGCGGCACTAAACCCGGCTCGATATAATGGCAGTCGCACGAACTACGCTTTGAAGGGGTCAGGATCGTTGGCACTAGACAATTCGAATAACATCAATCTGAGGAGCCTCCTAGCCAGGGTAGGGCAAACCAAAGTAGATGGGCCGAAGAAGTCCCAGCCGACAGTCGATCAAGAGATCGCTCTCCCTGCAGACCGGGGCATCGACACCAGAGCCTTGCAGCAGCCTCCCACCGAGAGCGTCAAGGAAAGCCCGCAGAGCACCCCCACACCCGCGCCTCAGCCGGAGATTAAGCCGCAGGAAAGGGCTCCAGAATTTCAATCCGGGCCCCTCACGATGATGAGTCCGGAAACCGGAAACTCTCTGAGTCCGCTCTCGGAGCCGGGCTTCTCCGCTCCCCTGATTCCTTTAGCGCTTATGGGAGCCGCCCAAGCTGGCAGGAGCCTCCCCAACACTCCCGCGGGAAACGCCTTTCGTCAAACCTTCGTCTACGCCGAGTCGTACGATCAGGATCGGGTGGATCTCCCCTTCCCTTATCCTGCCGGGCCGGACGGTCGGGTCGAACAGAACGATGTCGGCCCGGCGGTGGCTGGATTGAAGCATCTGGGTGCTCACGACGCTGCTCGCGGGCTTTTGGAAAACTGGCTGGAGCTGGGCGAGCGATACACGGCCCTACCCGGCAAGAACGAACTGGCCGAGTTGGGGCGTTCGGGGATACCCAGGCTCTCCACCATTCTTCTCGAGGAGTCCCAGAGTAATCCTGATCCTGCCTTCTTGCCGCGCTCTTACAAAGTGATCGCCGAAGATCTTGAGCAAAACTGGGGTGACACCTACTTCAAAGCCACCCCCAACGGGCTGACCCGTTTTTGCGACGTGGACTACTCCGACGACGCCACGCTCGCCGAGTCCGGAGGAGCCAAGAACGCCCACCGCTTCGAAAACGGCGACCCCATGCCGTACAACCCGGTGGATCTCAACGCCTATCTCTATCGCACGGAAAAAGATCTCCAGACCATGGCTACCCAAATGGGAGCCCGCTCCAGCGCGGCCGGAGACACGGCCGCCGCCCAGGATTGGAAGCAGCAAGCCGAAGTATGGGG
>Ga0172382_10001569_pt1 | contig 40676 bp, 50 predicted proteins | sample Leawel138RmetaG_FD_122245 | JGI IMG/M metagenome (GOLD analysis project Ga0172382, IMG submission 122245) | Leachate microbial communities from a municipal landfill in Southern Ontario, Canada - Leachate well 138R metaG | ecosystem: Engineered > Solid waste > Landfill > Unclassified | place... | reverse complement strand
CCCTATCGTTATTCTATGCATGGCTGGTCCTCCTCTCTTTGCAGCCTCTGGACTGCGTTAATCTTTTGAGCGTGATTTTATCACAGCTCGCGAGGAAGACCAGCCTTCTCATCCTACCTCTGTTATCTGTCTTCTGACACGCTGCCGACTGATGCTTCCCTTGTGCGCTGTTTTTTCCGGATTTCCGGAAAAAACAGGTCAGGAAAAAAATCCCCTTTTTCTGTTAATTATATTTATTCCATATAATCAAACAGTTGTCGGAAATTTTTATTCTGACTGCACCTGGCCCTGCATTTGCATGAAATAGGCGAATTCTATGGATTTTTATGATTGGATCGGCCTGTTGATGCATTGGGGCGGCAATCGGGAGACAGGGAAGCCGCCCGTGGTTCCGCTGGGAGTTTCCCGGTACGGCAGAGGATATGACAATCCAGAACAAGAACAAGTTTGTCACCCTTTGGACAAAGTATGACGAAGGGATGAGCAAGGGGCTCCCCGATGAGCCTGAAGGGACGGCGCCGGTCGAGGGGGCCGGATCCGGCGCCGTCTTTTCCGGTAAGGCGGACGGATTTGTTCAGGAGTATGTTGACGGGCGTCCAAGCGGTCAAAATCCCGGTGGTGTTGCCCACGGGGTGAAATATGAAGGCGAGTGGAAGGAAATGATGCCGAACGGTCAGGGCAGGATGGCCTGGCCGTCCGGCAAGATCTACATCGGTGAATTCAAGGATGGAAAACCGCATGGCCGCGGCATTGAAACCTATCCCGACGGCTCAACGTACAGTGGTGAATTTGTCGAAGGCAAAAGGGAAGGGCAGGGAACGTTCACTTTCGCCAATGGCGAACGGTACACGGGGGAATGCAAGAACGGCAAGCGGCACGGCCAGGGAACCTATACCTGGCCGGACGGCCAGAAATACATCGGCGAATACAGGGAGGGCAGAGAGCACGGACAGGGATCCCATATTTTCCCCGACGGTCGGAAATATATCGGCGAATTCATTGACGGGATGCCCGACGGGCAAGGAATCGAAATCTATCCGGGCGGATCCCGGTATGCCGGCGAATACAGGCAGGGCAAGCGGCACGGCCAGGGAACCTACATCAGCCCTGACGGCCGTAAATACATCGGTGGATTCAGGGAAGGGAAACCGCATGGCCCGGGAACGGAAATTTATTCCGATGGTTCAAAATATGTCGGTGAGTTCGTCGACGGCAAACGGGAGGGACAGGGAACATTCACCTTTGCCAATGGGGAGAAATACGCAGGGCAATACCAAAACGGCAAAAGGCACGGCCAGGGCACCTACACCTGGCCCGACGGCCGGCAGTACACCGGCGAATGGCGGGAGGGCAGGAGACACGGCCAGGGAGCAATGACCTGCCCGGACGGCTCGATATACAGCGGCACCTGGAAGGATGGCGAAAAGTCCGGCCAGGGCACCTGCACCTGGCCCGACGGCCGCAAGTACATGGGGGAATACCGGGAGGGCAGAGAGCACGGCCAGGGATCCCTTATCTTTCCCGACGGCCGGAAATATATCGGTGAATTCAGGGAGGGAATTCCCAGCGGTCAGGGAATCGAGATCTTTCCCGACGGCCGGAAATATATCGGTGAGTTCCGGGGCGGCAAGCCCCACGGCCAGGGGACGGAAACCTGGCCTGACGGTTCCAGATATGTCGGCGAATTCGTGGACGGGAGAAGAGAGGGGCAGGGAATGTGCACGTTCGCCAACGGGGAAAAATATGTAGGGGAATACAAGAACGGCAGGCGCCACGGCCGGGGCATCCAAACCTGGCCGAACGGCGAACAGTACACCGGCGAATGGCGGGACGGCAAGGAAAACGGCCAGGGCACCCATGTCTGGCCCGACGGCAGTAAATATTCAGGTGAATTCAAGGATGGGGAAATGCTTGGCCGCCGTGCCGGGCGCCCCGGGCAGTGATGTTCCCTGGTAAACCCGGAGTGACGGACGGAAGAAGGATGACGCCAGGCGAACCTGACCCTGAAAAAGCGATTGGTTTTATTCAGAATTGCATAAGCAAACGCCTTCGCAGAGAGCTCCCCGCCATTTCATCCGGGAGGATGCACCCCGAAGAGGAGCGGCAGAACGGATTGTCTGATGAACAGGAAACGGGAAACCCCTCTGGAGGCGGAAAAAGCACCGTTGGAACGGAGCAGGGAAATGCCGGGGGGAAAGGGATTGAAATCCTTCCCGGCTCCAAAAAACAGGCAGGCAAATCGGCGGCCGCAATACCGCTGACAGAACCACACATTTTCCCGGACGGCGAAAAATACCAAGGCGGATGGAAAAACGGAAGAAAGCACGGCTGGGGCACTTCCAATTATCCGGATGGGCGGCGGTATACCGGTGAATTTCATGAGGGACTGCGGCACGGCCGGGGCATCATGACCTACCGCGGCGGGGCCAAATATGCCGGCGAATGGAAAGCGGGCAAAAAGCATGGGCACGGGAATGGATTGTACGCGGATGGGTCAACGTTTGCCGGCCAATGGAAGGATGGCAGGGAAGATGGCCAGGGAATATATACCTGGCCCAACGGCCAGAAGTATGTCGGTGAATGGAAGGACGGGATGCAGCATGGTTTCGGCATCATGACTTCCCCGCAAGGCCAGAAGTACGAAGGCGAATGGAAGTACGGCAGGGAAAACGGTCAGGGAACTTTCACCTTTGCCGACGGCACCAGATATGTTGGAGAGTTCAAGGACGGGAAACAGCACGGTTATGGTGTTGAAGTCCGCCCGGGGGACGAGGTTCGGGTCGGGTACTGGTCAGACGACCGGTATATCGGCAAGGAAAAGTCGAAGGAGTCCGGCGGTGAATCCTGAAGAGAATCTCGTGCAGGCGGCCGTTCGTCTGCTTTCCGGATGCTCAGGCCCTGAATTGAACCGCATCCGGAAAAGCGATTCCAAACTCGAAATTTTCGGACTTCTCCGAATGCCTGCACCACTTCACTTCACCAAACCCGGAAATATTGTGAGATGAAATATTGTCCGCCTTGAAGCCGACGATGGAGCCCGGGGTGAACTCCCAGGGGCTCTCTATGCGCAGGCCGCCGCGGCTGATGTCAAGGGTCTTTGCCTTGAAGTAGGTAATTCTGGAGGCTTTTGTATTTGGGTTGCATACAAATAATTTTAAATAGACATGCTGGACAAAACGAGGATATCTGCGGCGCTCGTTCACAACTGCATCATTATTTTTCATGTGTTCATTGCCATTGAAAAGTAAAGACAATTTGCTGGCCCGATGATTCTATCAAAGATGATAAATATTCTTTTGTCAAGGCGGGAAAGCTTCTCAAGCCTGGAATGGATATGACTGGAAACCGGCTTTCTGCCTGAGTCTTGGGGCGGCCTGTCTGTTTCCGGATGAAACAGGAAAAATTGCATTTCTTTTTTGGCAAAGCAGGATATTGCCGGACCAGAGGACGATCTTGGGGAAAGTGCAGTCTCCACCAATATGGGCGGCCGTCTTTCTTGTAACTTTTGTTGCAGGGAACCGTATTACAAATTGAGGAGAAACTCTGTGAAGGCAAAGTGATGAACTGGTAGTGTCGAGGGCAAGCCATGCCGGTAAAGATGCAGGTGAAGATGAAGATGAGGAGCGTCTTGACGGATGAGATTATAGAGGTTCGTCCAACCATCGACCACGCGGATTCCTTGTACCAGTCGGCGGTATGGGTCGATGAGGAAAACAATGCCTACGGGCCATGCAGGTTCGGCGTTCCTTTGGGGTTTGAACTGATCGAAATCACCGGCATGGGCAGCATGACTCCCGAGAGAGCCGCGAGGAGGCCCCCCGGGCCGGCGGGAAGGGGAGGATATCTGCAGCAGCGGGGAACAGGGAATAATGGTCAGTAAAAAAATTATCTACACATGTGCCAGATGTTTGAATCTGACCGCCTGGAGCGAAAACCGTGCCTCGCAACGCAAATGGTGGTTCACAGACAAGAACGGCAACCTTCTTCACAATAAGGATGAAGGTTTGACGGACGGCGAGGCGCTGCAGTGGCTGCTGGAGGAAAACACCAAGGGAATGGAACGGATACGGGAGAAACTGAAAAAATTCGACGAAAATTGACGAGCCCCATCCCGGGAAGCTGCAGTCCCTGCTGACGTGGGGCGGGACTTCTTAACCGGTTTCCCCGTCAGTCAGGCACCGTTTACGGACGGCCTGATTCGATTTTTCTCGTGCCCCGAGGCTGTGTGTCGCCTGATGCCCCGGCGCCCGACGCAGAAGCAAGATGCCGCTCTCCCCAATCCGTGCCCAGGTTTAGTTCATCTTTACGATCCATGCCCTGTATTGCCGCGGATCGATCTCTTCGACGCTGAGCGGTTTTACCGGAGAGTACGAAACCCACTGCAGGTCATCCGCCTGCTCGAAGGTCTCGGAGGGCAGGGTGTAGAGGTAGCCTTTTCTGTCCCATTCAACATCGGTGCTTTGAAGAAGGATGCGCGGCGGATTTGTTTCCGTGTCTACGGAGAACACCGCATCATCTGCTGTGGGCACAAACGCAAAGGCAAAAGCGATTGCCCATTCCCAGACCGAGACGGCATAGACCGCTTTCCGGCAATCCGCCTCTCCGCCCAGTCCGATCGCCTGGCGCGGTTCGAGAATCTCCAGGCGATGCCGGCTCCCGTGGTACAGATATCCAGGTTTGTCCACTTTTCTTACTCGGTCCACTGCGGGTTCCATACGATCTCCCAGAGATGGCCGTCCGGGTCCTGAAAATAACCGGCATAGCCTCCCCAAAAGGTGTCGTGCGCGGGTTTGACGACCACGGCCCCGGCCGTGGCGGCCTGGTCCATGACCGCGTCAACTTCATCTCTGGAAGAAACGTTGTGGCCAAGGGTAAATTCCGTCGGGCTCGGCGGGCCGGCGGCAAGGCCGGTATCGTGGGCAATGCTCGGGCGGGGCCAGAGAGCAAGCCGCAAGCCGGCCTGGAGGTTGATGAACACCACGGCGCCGTGTTCAAATTCCTGGCCGATGATTCCCTCGGTTGCCAATCCGAGACCGTCGCGATAGAAGCGCAGTGACCGTTCCAGGTCGTCCACGCCGATGGTGATAACCGTTATCCTCGGTTTCATCCGAACCTCCTTGGAAAGGGTCCGCCGCCCGGCACAATTGGGGAGCACTGAATGTGCAGGGTTAGGACGTTGCACTCTGCACTCATTATCTTCGTTTTTCGCATCATAAAGGAAAATGTTCAAGCCGTAATTGTATTTTGCCCTCCGCTTGATGATTGTTTGCTGGGGTCATGCAGGCAGAGACCCCGGCTCCCTCGGCAAAAATGTATTGCACGCCAGGGGAAAAATTGTCATTTCTCCCTGGGGTAGAAATAACGAAAGAGCAGTACAATGGTTAAAGTTATTCTCCTGATAATTCTGTTCTGCGTATCGCCGGCTCGCGTATGCGGTTCAGACAAGATCGACCCCGACAGCCTGATCCGCAAAATGGAGGCCGCCTACGATAAATTGATCGATTATCAGGCAAATCTTGAAATTCGCCAGTACGCCGATGATGGTTCTCTGGAAGAAAAAAAGCTGCGGTATACCTATAAAAAACCAGGGGCAATCCGCCTCGATTTCGAGCGGCCCCATGCGGGAATGGCAGTCGTCTATCCCGACCGTGAGGGGAAGGTGGCCATCCGCCCTTTGAGATGGCTGCCGTTTTTCATTCTCCGCAAAGATCTTCGCGACCCTGGAACGCAGGTTTCCAGAGGCCAGCAGATAAATCAGACCGATTTGGGCCTGCTGATCCGAAATATCGGCCATAGCGTCAAAGAGGGACGCAAAGGGCCGGTTTCGGTCTCCTTGCAAGAAAATCAGGTCATCATCACGGTATTGGCGGAGAATCATTTTCGGCGGAACATCACAACCCGGTACTCTTTCTTCATTGACACAACACTATGGCTTCCCGAAATGGTGGAAGAGTGCGATTTCGAAGGTCGACAAGAACGGGTGATTGTTTTTCATGATCTCAAGGTGAACCTCGGAATCGCTGACCCATTTTTTCATCTGGATTGATGCCATGGCGCGGCACAGGATCAAATTGTCAATATTTTGAAAATATTTTTGCACTGCACGTACAAGGAAGAAAACCTGATCATTGTGTGCGTCTTGTACATTTTACGCTCACGCCAAAAAATTTCAGACCAGTGATTTTCAATCCATCCGCCGCACCCTAAAGGGTGCAAAACTGCTCCTGATTGACGTATTTCTTCGCCGTTTCCGGAACAGGTCCGTCTTCCGCCTCAAGCACCGATAAGACATTATCAATGTACTGGACACCGGTTTTCCATGCCATGGTGGGTCTTGCCGGCAAAGAATAATCGCCGGGATTTTTTTTTTACAGAAACTATAAAAAAGTAACTTGTTGTCATCGTCATTTTTTGATAAACAGCATGTCTCAATTTTGAGGATTGTGGGGATTGACAGAAAACCGCCTGTTTTTCCGGCCGGAGAGTCCGCGATGGGACCGGCAGGGTTTATACGGCATTGTTATTTTTGATGGTTTGGAGCATGCAACTGGCAAAGGATCGGATCGAGACCGTGGATTTTCCGCTTGAGTCGACGGCACTTGCGGCAAAGGCAAAACTGGAGCATCTCAGGCAGACGTTATTGCCCGATCAGGCCCAGGAGTATGTCGAATATTCACTGTATGAACGGGGTGGATTTTTTTTCGTGCTCGAGGAGGTGGAAAAGGCCATAGAGCAAATTGAGGCATATTGCGCCGCGGTGCAGAGCCGGTTGCGGGAGGGGGGGCGGCAATGAACGAAACGGAATTTCACCGCAACCTGTCCGGGGCCGAGATATTGATTCGCCTGTCCGAAGATCCTTCCTTCTTCGAGGGATACCGCCGCGGATTGCGCAGGTATTATCACGGCGATTCTTTCGTTAGCCGGGAGGAACACGAGTCATTGATGGCGCTTGCCGATAATGCCGGGGATGAACAGGGCAGGGCTAAAGGGGAAGGATACCGGCTGGGCCTGTCGGGAACCGCTATCACCGATATTATTGAAAGAATGACGGCATAACCTTTTTCCGGGCCGGCAATGTCAAGGGTGTGGACTGCGGTTCGCGCCCTTTTTTTATGGTGCGGTCTTCGTTTCTGAACCTGAAGCTCTGGACATGGTGGTAAGAAACATTTACTGTGGGGCTGTACCTGCAATTTGTCATTACCGCCAATCCTCGGCAAAGTATTGCCGACGCCGGGCAAAGCTGTTATTTCAACTATTCGTGAATTGGTAACATTGTCCAGGTATCCCTCCCTTCAGGCAGCAAAGCAAATGCACGGGCAAGATTGAAATCTGACCATGGTCCACGTCCGGGGTTTGCATGTTCGCCAAAATGCTCCGTTTCATAAAATATTTGTATCTTCGCTTTATCCGCCTGAAAGGCGATCCCTTGTCGCTTGCAAAAGGGATCGCCATCGGTGTTTTTGTTGGACAGACACCAACTATTCCCTTCCAAACGGTAATCTCCTTGTCCCTGGCTTTGCTCTTTCGTGCAGCAAAAATCCCGGCTTTGCTTTCAAGCATGCTCACCACCCCGTTCACCTACTTTGCGTCCTGGAAGATCGGTAATTGGTTGACGCCCTGGGATATTTCCTGGGATAGAATTGCAGCGGCGAGGAGTATCGTCCGTTCAGAGGCCGGTTTGGCTGAAAAGCTTGCCGAGTTCGGCAAACTGGGGCAGGAAACCATCATTGCCATGCTGCTGGGCGGTTTTGTTTGGGCAGCGCCGTTCGCGATTATCAGTTTTATCGCTTCCTATTATTTTTTTGTCGCCGTGCGAAACAAACGCTTGAAGAAACATACTCTTTTTCCAGAATAAACAGGTGCAATGTCTCTGTCTGCAGCCGGAAATTCGCACAAAAAACATCATGCCATTCCGCCTGCTGCGGTAAGGCTTTTTACCAGAGCCCCCCGCAATTTTCCGCAGCCGAAAAAAGCTCGGCCCTGTACGTCTTACAACAGCAGGGAACCTGTTCGGGGCATCGCCGCCGATGGGGAAAGGACAAGCACACATCGGCCGGGGCCGATTCCGGACTGGAGTGGAGGGGGACCTGCCGCCGTCCATCCCTTGTTGGGCCGGAGAAGATGTTGACAGGGCGAGTTGATCTTCGTGAATCTTATCGTTTTCGAAGAGCTAATCCCAAAACAGCGAGATTTCCGATTCCCAGCACATTCACATATCTCGGTTTTCTCCCGAATACCTTCTTCAATATATTTTGTTTCAGCAACCGAAAGCCGATCCGGGCATACGTAATCCTGCAATCCGGATAAGGGCTGTTCAGATCGGTGAGGACATTTACCGGATGAATTGTCCTGTCCGAATACAGCAGGCTGAATTGTTGCTTCATTACAGACATTAATCGCTCATAGCCGTGAACCGTAAGCTGGGTATCAGACCTGGGATCGAGACCCAAATCGCAGGTAATCAGGCAGAGTCCTCCAGGTTTTAATACTCTTGCCATCTCCCGGACCGTATTTTCAAAATCGGGAATATGCTCCAATACACTGATGCAATAAACGACATCACACTCGCAATCGGCAAAAGGCAGTTTTTCCTTGTTAATCAGTCTGAAATGAACGTCCCCCGGTGCACACGGAATATTCTCGCGGGCGCGTAATATATCCTTCTCGCAGACAGGATCGATATCAGTACAAACCACCTGACAACCTAATCTGGCCAATGAAAATGGGAAGAAGGTGACTCCGCTGCCCACGTCTATAACGAGAGGACGGGAACCTTCAGCCAAATCTTTGACCATTCGGGCAAGATGAGAGTAAACATAGGGATACTCCCAGACTCTGCTCCAGCAATGCAACGGATCATTCGGCAACTCATATTCTTTGCTGCGGAATTTTTCCTCTTTTTCAAGAAATTCAGACTGCTGACTTTCGAGCACGGAAAAAATATACCGGCATTCAGGGGCTTGCAGGTCACTTAACGCAGCCAAGCCTGATCTGTTAAAAATACCTTCAGTTTTCTGATTGTTCATTTTTGTGTTCTATCTTCCTGATCTACCGTTATGTTCCTTCGTAAGGAACAAAGTATAGCCCGGTATTTGTGCAGAAGCCAACCTTATTATTGCCATTACAAACATCAAATTGAAAACTCTCCCTCTCAAATTCAGGTTTGCCGGCCAGGAGTGCGTCTATGTTGAGATTACCATGCATAATTACGACAAAACTTGACTTTTTTTTTCCTGTATTGATACCCTAAAACAGTTGTTCATTGTAACCGGGCCTGTTTGCCTTTGTCGGCGAGGACATTTTGCAGGGGCCTCTGTCATTGGGTATTGCAAGCATGTTGACCTGGATACGTGGTTATTGCGCCATGACAGGGGGGCCGGGTTTCTGGGCGATAGTGTTTTCGGCAAGAATGTTTTTGTGGCCATAGGCCACGACCCCGCGGGGACGATACTCAGATCAGATGATGGCGAGACCTGGGAGCAAGCGGCCTCAGGCTCAACAGCCCTGCTCTCTGGCGCTGCCTAAGGGAAAGAAATGTTCATCGTCACCGGCTCCGGGGGTGAGATATTATCTTCAGAAGATGGTTCGACATGGGAGCGGCAAGGGGCAGGAGTAACAGGCTCTACTCTGTCCTGCGCTGCGTACGGCGGCGGCTTGTTTCTGGCAGGTGGTTCAGGGGGAAAAGTCGTAAAATCCACGGACGGGATCAACTGGTCCGAATACGCAACCCCCACCAGCGCATGGCTTTATGGAATGGAATACGGGGTCGGACTCTTTGTTGCCGTTGGCGGTGCAGGTACGATCCTGACTTCCCCGGACGGTGAAGTGTGGACTGAACACGACTCAGGTGTCAGCGATGATTTGTCGTCCGTGGCGTATGGCAATCTGCTGTATGTTGCCGTGGGGAAAAATGGAGTCATCCTTGTCAGCAGGGATGGAACGACGTGGATGTCCAAGGATTCGGGAGTAACTGCAAACCTTTCCGGCATCCATTTCGCCTACGGCCATTTCGTCATAGTCGGGGATGGCGGAGCGATACTGTATTCCGGTGATGGCGCCGAGTGGACCAGGCTCGAATCCGGGACAAGCACGAACCTGGTTGAAATCACCGCCAGCAATTATTCCTTTATCGCCGTCGGCGCTTCGCAGCAGATATATCAAGCCCCTGCAGATGGAATGAACCTGCCGCTGATGATTGTTCCTGTTGTCAACTGACGGACAGGCCATAAGGAGGAAAATGCGGTGCGGGAACAGAGGCGTTATAAGCGTATTCATTTCGAGCGCCAGGTTCAGATGGATTTCTTTACCGAGATGTATAATGAATGCCAGATAAAAAATATCTCGTTGAGCGGGATGTTTGTGGTTGGAGAATTTCCCCACAATGTTGACGACCAGTGTTATGTACGTCTCACTCAGAAAGGGAGGAATGTGCATCTGACATTGGAGGCGTTGGCTAAAGTTGTGCGTCAGGAAGATGAAGGCATTGCTCTCCATTTTACTGCAATGTCTTTTGAAAGTCTGTTGTCGCTGGAAATGATTTTACTGCATCAGGCAAGAGAAGGATCAGCGGAGAATGGATTGAAACTGCCTGAAAACCTTCCATTTGAAATCAATGAAGAAACATCCCGTTTTCCTGATAAGTATAACCCGTTTTTGAAGGGGAACGAGTAATCCCTTGTCAATGTTTTGGCGAGGATGACTCGAAACATACCAGATTCAGGCCTGCAGTGTATTGCGGAAGACCGTTGATGAAAGATTACCTGCCTTTCCAGCCAATTATCCGGCAAAAAGGATTTTTGAGCATGCATTAAACAATCAGAGCCCATCATGAAGAAAAAAGAAGAACAGTTCCGGGACGCAATATTCATAATTGTCAACGAGGATTCATGCCCCCTGTATAAAGCGGGTGATGAAATAAAGGTTGAAAATTATGGACTTTCTCTGTCAGATTTCAAGCCCGGCTGTCTTTACCTTGCCCGGAAAATAGCATCCATTGTCGGCTCCAGGGAAATTTTCAAGGGATTTCCACAAGGCTCTGTCCAGAAAACCAGGTGGGATTGCGGCGGCTGCGAAGGGTTAATCCATTTCGAGTACAAAAAGGATAAGGATTTTTCCACGCTGCAGATGAAGCTGCTCGAAGAAGCTGAAGCAAAGCGCCGGAAACAGCATCTTCAAAAGTACTTCGGGGTTCTCCGTAAAATCAAATTATTTGATCCTCTCGAAGACGATGCCCTGGCGGACATTACCCTGCTCCTCGACTTCAAGACCATTCCTTTTGGCAAGCTGGTCGTCAAGAAAGGATCTCCCGGCACCAATTTTTTCATAATATTGGAGGGCCAGGTCGAGGTGAGAACGGACAGCGGCTCTCAACTGGCCGTCCTTGGGGAAGGGGAGATGTTCGGAGAAATCAGCCTGCTTTCGGCGCAGCCGTTTTCGCACACGATTGTTTCCCTCAACACCGTGAAGCTGGCCCTGCTCAGCATAAAGAATTTTAAAGAAATTCTGAAAAAATATCCGGTGCTGCAGATGTTTTTGTTCAAGCTGCTGGTAGACCGCGCCCAGGAAATGACGTTCAAATCGGGGAATATTGCCTCGGGCATGACCGGCGAACTTTCCGAAATATCGCCCGTTGACCTGTTCCAGTTGATTAATGCCGCCCGGAAAACAGGGACCATGGACATTACTCCGGAAAAAGGGCGAGGAATGGTCTTTTTCAGGGAGGGCGAAATTGTCTACGCCGGTTACCAGAAGTTGCGCAAAAAGGAAGCCGTTTACGCAATCATGGGGCTGAAGAGCGGACATTTCAGCTACATCAAAGGGATTCCCGATGTCCTCGGCAACGCGCCTCCCCTTGGAGATTTCATGGGATTGATGATGGAAGGAGTGCAGAGCATAGATGAAAATCAGTGAAGTTTCCCCGAAAACCAAGCCAATGGATGTGCAGTCTTTCCCGGCATGTATTTCCTCGCATAAGCCGCATATCATTCCGCGACTCTCTACACACTTCTCACGTTCGGTTCCGGTTGCGAACAATTCACGTCACATCTGAGGCGTTCCCGCAGTTCCGGTTCATACTATATCCCTGCCGGTTGTGGTTGCCATCAGGCGCCCATGCTTGACGCCCTTGGTTCCGATCATCTCTTCCGCCAACTGCTTGATCTTCCCTGCCTTACCCTTGATAACCACCACCTCCAAGCAATGATGGGCGTCCAAATGGACATGAAGGGCGGAAACAATTTCCTGGTGATGGGAGTGCTGGTGCTCAATAAGTTTATCAGATAGTTCTCTGGTGTGGTGGTCATAGAGCAAGGAAACGGCGCCTACGGCCTCTTCGTCTTCGTGCGACCACTGCTCTTCCACCAGGGCATTGCGGATCAGATCCCGGACGGCCTCGGAGCGGTTGCTGTATCCCTTGACCTCAATGAGTTTGTCAAAGCGTTCCAGCAATTGGACATCCATGGAAACCGAGAAACGAACAAGCTCAGCCATATTTCCTCCTTGTCGGTATCGTGCCTGTGAATAACCATTGGGGAGAATCATACCCCGACCCAACAGATTATGCACATATACCATTCAAGGCCCAATCCATAAAGAACAGCGTGGGGAGAAATCAAGTCCGCGTCGCAGGGAGATTTCTCCGGGCAGTCGACAGGACGGCATTGTTCTTCGCACAGCCGGTATATTGCCGATGACTGGTGGCAATCATATTTTCTTCAATAAAGTGTTGACGGCTGACCGTGACAGTGCTAATGGTAATACAAATCAGCAATTCGTAACATTTCGTTCCCGTTAAATGATTTTATGCAAAATTTACTAAGAGGAACCCATGCTTCCGAAGCACATTCTGTTCCAGGCCGTTGGCCTGACCTGTCTGTTGGGACTGTCGGCAACCGGGCACGCCCATTTCGGGGCAGTCATTCCCTCGGATGACATCATCAGCCAGGAAGACGGCAGAAAGATTGAAATCGCCGTCAAATTCATTCATCCAATGGAACGCCATTATATGCATATGGCAAAGCCGAAGCAGTTCGGCGTTCTCCAGGCAGGCCGGAAAACCGACCTGCTCCCCGCCCTGACCGGGACAAAAGGGAAGGCTCCTGACCAGAATGAAGATTTTACTGCCTGGAAAACAGAATATGAGATAAAACGGCCGGGCGACTACACCTTCTACGTGGAGCCGGCTCCGTACTGGGAGCCGGCGGAAGATGCGTTCATCGTTCATTACACCAAAGTCTGTGTCAACGCCTTCGGACTGGAGGCAGGATGGGATGAAGCCGTCGGCCTGGAAACCGAGATCATCCCCCTGACCAGGCCATACGGCCTGTGGACCGGCAATCTTTTCACCGGGCAGGTCCTGGTCAATGGCAAGCCGGCGGCAGGAGCCGAAGTTGAGGTTGAATATTTGAACGAATCGCCGGGCAACCCTTCAATCGTCGTACCGCCCGGCGACCCCTTCGTCACCCAGGTGGTCAAGGCGGATGCCAACGGAATTTTTTCCTATGCCATGCCCAGGGCAGGGTGGTGGGGATTTGCCGCCCTCAGTGAAGCGGAGTGGAAACTGGAACGGGACGGGGTTGAAAAAGCGGTTGAGATCGGTGCGGTCTACTGGGTCCATGCAACCGATATGAAGTAGTTAATAATGTATTCTTGCCGGCGGAGGCTCCTCTTCTGCCGGCAATTGCAAAGGAATCCTCATGCGCAATCACCTGTCCATATTCCTGTGGGCACTTGCATTTTTTCTTGGCACCGTACATGTCGCCCTTGCCCACAAGGTCAACATTTTTGCCTACGTCGAAGGAAACACGGTCTTTACGGAAAGCTATTTCCCTGATGGAAAGCCGGTTGAGGGGGGCGTGGTCGAAGTTCAGGACCAAAAGGGCGTTACCCTTGTGGAGGGAAAAACCGATGAAAAAGGCCTGTTTCATTTTCCCCTGCCGAAAAAGGAAGATCTGACCATCATTTTAAACGCCTCGATGGGCCATAAAAACACCTTTCTGCTGAAAGGATCGGAGATGTAACAGCCTTATGCAGAAGAACTTCCGGGCCCCGGTTCCCTGTTTTCTTGTTTTTTTCACCATTATCTTCCTTTTTCATGCACCGATGCCTCTGGCCGGGGCGGATGAAGGAACACCGGAAGCAGTGCATGACGCGATTGCGGCAAGCTCCGAGGACCCGGAAAATTGCCGTGAAGTCATGGCCCTGTTGAAGGAACATGAAGCCAGGCTCACCCGGGAGTTGAGGACAATCAAAAGGGAGATCGCCGCCCTGAACCAGGCTGTCGAGGAACCGGGGGTAAGAGATGCCGTTGCCGGGATCGGCTATATTCTCGGCCTTTTCGGGATAGCGGCCTTCATGGCCTCCCGCAGAAAAAACCGCAATCCCGAAAAGTGAGCCATGCATATATCCGACGGAGTCCTTCCCACCACCATTTCCCTGGCCGCTTATGCCGCAACCGCGCTGGGAGCAGGTCTGAGCCTGAAAAGGATCAGACAGGAGGATCTGCCGAAAATCGCCGTTGTCACCTCTTCCTTTTTTGTGGCCTCCCTCATCCACCTGCCGCTGGGACCAACCAGCGTCCACCTGCTGATGCCCGGCATCGTCGGGGCGCTTCTCGGGTCCGCCGCTTTTCTGAGCATTGCCGTGGGACTTTTTCTGCAAAGCATCCTTTTCCAGTTCGGCGGTCTCACCGCCCTGGGGGCCAATGCCATCATGATGGGCCTGCCCGCCCTGTTCTGCGGTTTTCTTTTTCAGGCGATCCGCGGCACCACCCTCCTGCGCAATACCATTGCCGGCGCCCTGGCAGGCGGCCTGGGCATTCTGCTTGCCGCCGCTCTTCTCGCCGCCTTTCTCTATACCAGCGGCGAAGACTTTATCGGGGTGGCGAAGCTTGCCCTGGCCGCCCATATCCCTGTGATACTCATTGAAGCGGCTGTTTCCGCCTTCACGGTCTCTTTTATTTTCCGGGTCAAGCCTGAACTGCTTCACTCGGTTCTGCGGTAGTCCTGCATTTGGAGCACCCATCCAATCAATGCCATGACTGAAACCCTTCCCGAATCCACGATCTCCATCCATCTCTCGGGCATGGCATTGATTCTGCCGGCATCCCTGGTGGTTCTGTCAGTGGCGATCCTGCTGGCCGTTCTCTTTCTGAAGAAAAAGAAGACTCCCAGCAAAGGTCCATCGGACTGGTCCATCCCCACCCTCGACAAGCATGCCGATCGCGATTCTTTCTTTCATAACTGGAATCCGGCGGTGAAAGTCGCCGCGCTTCTCCTGTACTGCTTTCTGGTCGTCTCCCTCAAGACCCTTGTCTGCAGCGCCGCCGCCCTCATGATCTCGATCCTTGCCGTGTATTCCAGCAGACTTCCTGGCGGCGCAGCCTGCAGCGTCTTGCCGCAATGTCCGGTTTTCTGATCATGTTTCTCCTGGTGCTCCCTTTTACCAGCAGGGAACAGCCGGGGGAAATTCTCCTTATCTTCCCCCTGTTGCCCGGCTTCCCCTTTCACCTGAACGGGTTCCTCCTTGCCCTGACCATTGTCGTCAAGGCCTGCGCCATAGCCCTGCTGATGGAACCGATGCTCGCTACTTCCTCCCTTTCCGCGACCCTGCACGGCTTCTCCCGCATCGGGATTCCTTCCCCCATCATCCAGATGATCCTGCTCAGCCATCGCTACATCTTCGTCTTCCATCAAGAGCTCCTCCGCATGCTGCGCAGCATGAGGGTTCGCGGTTTTACCGCCAGGACGGACATCCTGACCATGAAAACCATGGGCAATTTCTTCGGGATGCTGTTCATCAATTCCTATGACCGCACCCAGAAAGTCTACGAGGCTATGCTCTGCCGCGGATATAGGGGGAATTTTCCAGCCTTTCACACCCTGGAAATCAATGGAAAGGATTTGGCCAAAGGGGGGATGTGGATTATGATCGGTTTCATTCTTCTCTTCATTGAGCTGATGCCCTCCTTCCCTTCACCGTGAGTGCTCCAGCGCAACTTTCACCCTTTCGGTCTGAACCCTTTATGCATCTCGCCGACAACGGTTATCACGGATACGGCCCTGCCGCCGGCGAACTTCTTTTTCAGGTAGAGGGCCTGTCTTTTGTCTATCCCGATGGAAATCAGGCCCTTGCCGACATAGCCTTTTCCATTGGCAAGGGGGATCGCCTTGCCCTGGTCGGCAAAAACGGTTCCGGCAAATCGACCCTGGTCAAACTTCTCAACGGCCTGCTGCCGCTGCAGAAAGGCTCCATCCGTTACCGGGGAAGGGAAACCGGCCCGTCCTTCCAGCCGGTCCCGCGCCAGGAAACAGGCATCCTCTTTCAAGACCCTGAAAACCATCTCTTCTGCAACACCGTCTTTGAAAATGTGGCATTTGGTCCGATGAATCAGGGGTGCTCGCGCGATGAAGTGGAAGAGCTTGTCCGGGGATGCCTCGAAACCGTCGGCTTGGAAAAACTGATGTATAAACCCGCCCATCTTCTCAGTTACGGCCAGAAAAAAAGGGCGGCCCTGGCCTCCATTCTGGCCATGAAACCCGAAGTCCTGATCCTTGACGAGCCGACTGCCAATCTTGACCCCAGGCAGGAAAGGATTCTGCAGGAACTGCTGGCCGGATTTCCGGGCACCCTCATCATCATCGACCACGACCTGCTCTTTCTGTACGATATCTGCGACCGGGCCATTGTCCTTGCGGACGGCAGGGTCCATCATGACTTCAGCATCAGGGAACTGGTGTCCAGCCAGGATTCCCTGAAGGAACACGGGCTCGATTTCACCTTTCGCTTTGCCTGTTGCGGGGGAAGGCATGAAAACACACCGATAGTACCGCACCATCATCATCATCTCTCCCATGACCACGGCCGCAACGGGGTGCACGTCCCTGCCGTTGCCCGGGAGCCGATCCTCGAACTGCAGCATTTCAGTTACCAGTACCCCGACGGGACCACAGGGGTCAGCGACATCAACCTGGCCGTTTATCCGGGCGAGACACTGGCCATCGTCGGCGAAAACGGCGCCGGCAAATCAACCATTGCCAAATGCCTGCTCGGGCTCAACCAGGGAGATGGGTATTTCTACTACAAGGGTGAAAAGATGGACCGCCGCCGCCGTCAAATCCTCTGGCGGCAGGTCGGCATGGTGTTCCAGAATACCGCCGATCAGTTGTTTTGCCCATCCTGCCGGGAGGAAGTGGCCTTCGGCCCGCAGCAGATGAAACTCCCGGCCATCGAGATAGAAAAAAGGATTGAAGAGGCCCTTCACCGAGTCCAACTGGAAGGCTATGAAAGCCGCATCCCCCTCAATATGAGCGGCGGCGAGCGAAAAAGGCTGGCAATTGCGGCGGCGCTGAGCATGCACCCGGAGATCCTGCTCCTTGATGAGCCCACGGCCAGCCTGGACCCGGAAAGCCAGGAGCTTCTTCTGGAAATCCTCAAAAAACTGGAAATGACCAAAATCATCATTACCCACGACATGTATTTTATCAGGGACCTGAGCGACCGAACCATCGTCATGCACCAGGGCAAAGTCATCCGCGACTACCCCACGCCCGATTTCCTCGCCGACAGGCACGTCCAGGCTGTCAACGGGCTGGATTATACCTACAAGAATAATTGTCTGGAAAAAATAATGGATCTGCAGCACAACCATCTCCACCACGGTGGATAAAATATCCAGCCCCGGGGTGAAAAAAAGGGATTCAACCCGCGGGAAACAGCATGAAATTCTGGATATATGGAAATTTCAGGAAGATATTCAGACAATGATTCCATTGCAGATTCTGCTGTGACGAAAAAACCTGATCATAACCCGGTATGATGCCTCCGGTGAGGCGGACGCCGTCCGCTGGACATTAGTGGAAAAAACAGCAGAAGTTGCTCAATATGTGCCGACGCCCATGCTGCAGCAATTTTTGCTCAACAAGCCGGCCGCTGCAGCGAGTGAGGTAAATCTTGCCGGAGGATGGCTTGAGACGGGGAAATGGGCCGAATGCCTCACTGCAGGTACCTCACAGTTTCTGTAGTGTATGGCAAAGTCAAAGGCAGATGCATATTTTTGAAAAAGGGTAATGTGCAGAATCCACCGCCGGATTGCGGAATCCAGGTTGTGCGTTCGTATGTAAAAACCTTCGCCCCGACGAGCCAGTTGCTCAGCAGCAGGGTATTCACGGCAATGATGAGGGAGATTTTTTCTCAGGCTAACGGAATCGATGTTCTCTATTTTTCAAAGAAGGAAATTACGTATAGAATCTACGATGAAGCCGGTATCCAGACCCGGACTTTCACGAGGCGGTGACCCAGGCAAACAAGGGTGTCATTGGACAAAGGAACCCCAATTTTTACGGCAAACGACCTTCCTTTTCGGCAAGAAGATGCAGCAGCCTGATCCGCTCTTCCGCAGGCGGATGAGTTGAAAACAGCTTTTGCAGACCCCCGAAAAAGGGGTTCATGATAAACATATGCGAGTGCGCCGGATTTCCCCGTGTCATTGGAACCATCCGCACCCCTCGCTGCAGTTTTCCGAGAGCGCTTGCAAGCGCCAGGGGCTTCCCGCTGATTTCCGCCCCTCCCGCATCTGCCGCATATTCCCTGGCCCGGGAAACAGCCATGCGGATCAACATTGCACCAAGAGGAGCTCCGATCAAAATAAGCATTGTTCCCAGGGGATTGCCCCGCCGGTCCCGATTTCCAACGCCAAAACGTGCAAACTGTCCGAGCATGGCTATCGCCCCGGCAAATGTTGCGGCGATCTCAGAACACGTAGTACCGGAGCCAGATATAGACCGTAGAAATGAGCACGGTCAGCAGCATGATCGGCGTGCCGTAGGCAAAGAAGCGGAAAAAGGATATCTTTTTTCCCTGCCTTTCCGCCAGGCCGACGACGATGACGTTGGCCGAGGCCCCAATCAGGGTGCCGTTGCCGCCCAGACAGGCGCCGAGAGCCAGCGACCACCACAGGGGCATCAGGTCCGGGTGCTGCAGCAGGGCGATGCCCGTTTCCTCCGGCCACAACTGCCCGGCCATGTCGATGATCAGAGGGTTCATGGTGGCGACGTACGGGATGTTGTCGATGACGGCCGAGGCGATGGCCGAGAACCACAACAGCAGCATGCTCGTTCCCAGCAGGTTGCCCTGGGTAATCGCCAGCATCTTGATCGACATCCAGCTGATCAGCCCAACCTTGACTACCCCGCCGATGATGATGAACAAGCCGATGAAGAAGAACAGGGTCGGCCATTCGATCTCGGCCAGAATATGGTGCGGTTCCTTGGTTTTCGACAGGAGAAGCAGCAGTCCGGCGCCGAACAGGGCGACCGTCGCCGGTTCATAGTGCAGGGCCCCGTGAAAGGCAAAACCAAGCAGCACCACGGCGAGGACGAACAGGGATTTTTTCAGCATCACCGGGTCGGTGATCGCCGCCCGCTCGTCCATGGCCAGCACCCGCTGTCTGAGCTTCGGCGAGGATTTCAGCTTCGGGGTGAACACCACCTTGATCACGCCGATCAGGACAACCATCAGTACGATCACCACCGGGGCCAGGTGGTAGATGAAGTCCATGAAGGTGAGCTTGGCCTTGGAGGCGATCATGATATTGGGCGGGTCGCCGATCAGGGTGGCGGTGCCGCCGACATTGGAGGCGATGGCCTCCATGATCAGGTAGGGAATGGGATCGACGTCCAGAGCGTCGCAGATGAACAGGGTGACCGGGGCGATCAGCAGCACGGTGGTGACGTTGTCGAGCAGGGCGCTCAGAACCCCGGTCACCACGGCAAAGATCATCATGATCCGCAGCGGCTCTCCCTTGGCGAGCTTGGCGCTCTTGATGGCGATGTATTCAAACAAGCCGGTGGGTTTCATGAGGTTGATGATGGTCATCATGCCGATCAGCAGGAAAATGACGTTCCAGTCCACGCCGAACTCCTCGAGGTGAAAGGCCTCGTGCTGGTCGAGAATATGCAGGATCAGCATCAGGGAGGCGCCGCAGACCGCCACAATAGTCTTGTGGATCTTTTCGGAAATGATGATCCCGTACGCCACGATGAAGATCGTGGTCGCGATCCAGAACGTTGTGTCAAATTGCGTCGGGGTTGCGATTTCGGGGCTCATAGCTTGCATTTCTCCTGATCCAGGAATATCTGAGAGACGACGTTGAAGATGTCCTTGATATAGACAATTCCGACTACCCTGTTGTCCTTGTTCAGCACCGGCAGCCGCTGCATCTTCTCCTGGATGAGCAGGTCGGCGCAGGCCATGAGCGGTGCGTCCTCGGGCACGGTCACCAGCCGTTTCGACATGAACTCCTTCACTCTTCGGCAGGCCACCTTCCTGGCCATTTCCTCCAGCATCCCGTCCCAGGAAAGCTTGGAGAGCCGGGTGTCCAGGTAGACCGGAATGGCGGCGCGCAGTACATCCTTGATGGTCAGAACGCCGACCAGTTCCCCCCGCTCGTTCAGCACCACCAGTCCCTTGACGCCGGGACGGTCCTCGCGCACCGTTGTCCGCATCTTTACCACCGCGCTCTGCAGGGTGTCCTCGGGCGAAAGGTGGTCGGTTATCGGGTTCATGATCTCTTTTACTTTCATGCTTCTGCTCCTCTGGCGCAAAGAATAGTCTTCATTCCTTCTCCTTCCGCGTTTTATAGTATCGAGGAATACCTTCTCGGCTATTGAGCGACCGGGGTGATTGTTATAGGCATGCCCATGATCGGCCAGATGACCGCCACGGCCAGATAAACGACAACCATTAGCAAGATGCTGGCAACAATGCCAAACTTAAGGAACTCACCGGTGGTGAACTGCTTCGAGTTGTAGGCGATGGCGTTCGGGGCCGCGCCGATGAGCAGGAGGAACGGCATGCCCGCAGTCATCAGGGCTGAGAAGAAGATGACCTCGCCGGCCACCCCCAGGTAGGGTGCGATGACAAGGGCAACCGGCAGCGAGATGGCGATGGCCGCCACGTTCATGATGAAGTTGGTCATGATCATCACGAAGAAGGCCATGCCGAGAATAAACACAACGGCGGGAGCGGTCTTGAACAGCGCCAGCCAGTTCACCGCGAGCCATTTGGCCGCTTCTGTCTGCCAGAGGCAGAAGCCGATGGACATTGCCCCGCCGAAGAGGAGAATGATGTTCCATGGGATGTCCTCGAGGTCCTCGAGCTTGAGGATGTTGAGGATGAAAAAGAGCAGGGTCGAAGACAGCAGGATCGCGGTCTTATCGATGCCCTGCAGGGCCGGGACCCAGTTTTTGGCGGCGATCAGGATGATGACCGCCAGGGTGATCGCCAGGGTGAGGATCTCCTTGCGACTCCAGCCGCCCAGTTCGGCGTACATCTGGACAGCCCTTTCCTTCAACCCGATGATCACCGCTTTCTCAGGTTTGCACAGGAGCAACATCATGCCCCAGATCAGAAAGACCATCAGCCAGCCGACCGGAGCCATGTAGTAGGACAGCTCGAAAAAGCTCACTTCCCTGCCGGTCATCTCCTTGAAAAAGCCAATGGCCACCGCGCCGCGGGCTGCACCGAGAAGGGTGATGATACTTCCTGCCCCGGCGACGTAGGCCATGCCGATGAACAGACCCTTGCCGAACTTGGTGGGCACATCCTCCGAGGTATAGAGGGCGTGGATGGCCAACAGAAGCGGGAACATCGTCGCCGCCACCGCGGTGTGGGCCATCAGGTGGGTCAGGACGGCGGTCATCACGAAGCAGCCGAGGTAGATCATGCTTGTCCGTTCGCCGACGATCGACAGCATCTTGTAGGCCATGCGCTTGGTCAGGCCGCTCTTGGTGAAGGTCAGGCCGATGACGATGGAGCCGAAAATGAAGAGGACCGAGGGGTCCATGAAGTCCTTGAAGGCCACCTCGGGTTTTCTGATCAGGAACATCGCCTGGAACACGCCGATGGCAATGCCGGTGACGCCGATGGGCAGCACCTCGAAGATCCACCAGGTGGCGGCAAGGGCGAAGACCGCCAGGGCACCCTTGCCTTCCTTGGTCAGGATGAAGTGATTGCCCTGCGGATCGATGGCATCCGGCCAGGGCGGGGCATAATAAATAATGAAGAACAGGGCGACTCCGAGCACCAGGAAAAACAACCGCTTCCAGTCGATGGACTGCTCTGCCGCAGCCATCGTTACCTCCATTGGTTCGTTGGACATGACTTTTCTCTCCGCCTGTTATGGTCAAATTGATAATAAAGTGGTTGCTGTCACAGCCGGCACCGATTGGTGATGGCATTGAATATCTCCTCCAGGCGAATGACCCCGGCAACCCGGTCATTGTCGACGACGGGCAGGACGGTCTCGTTGGCGCTCAGCATCATGGCCAGGGCCTTCAGGAGGGAGTCGCTCCCCCCGACGGTATGCTGTACGGGCGACATGAATTCCCTGATTTGTTTCGTCCTGCTTTTTGCGCATTCGTCAAAGAACGAATCCCCCCACAGGGTGACCAGGTTCGTCACGTCGGTTTTTTTCCCTTCAAATTTGCCGACTTTGCCCAGCCCGTTGAAGCGGGAGTCAATACCGCGGATGATGTCCTGCAGCCTGGCACGGCCAACCAGCAGATGGTTGCTGATGTCCAGGACGAACAGCTCGCTGTAGGCGAGGCGCGCCTCAGGAGAATGCGTGTAGGATTTGATGGCCTCTACGGCATCATGCAGCGATTGGTCCTCGGTGAGATGCGGATACCTGTCGAGGGTGATTATGTGGTCCCTGACCACCGGATGATCGGTTTGCACTTCTTTCCTCCTCTCTTGTTTTTGTCTCTGCGCCAATGAGCATGAATACCTGCCCATGAACCGCCTTTTCTGCATCCGGACCCCAAGGACGCACTTCATCTCTTCCGGCTGCCCCCGGTTTGTTATGGGCTTTGAAAAAAGGACACCTGCCGGATCCGGCTCATTATTCTGTCACAGGGATTACCAGCTTTTGCTGTGGATGATTTTTTTTACCTCTTCCCGGCGCGTCTTCTCCACCACGAGCATCCTCTTGTGTTTTGCCTCACCGATTTTCTCAAGCAGGGTGTTCAGGTCGACGGGTTTCTCGATATAATCCTCGGCACCCATTTTCATCGCCTCGATGCCGCTTTCTACCGAGGCGTGGCCGGTCAGCATGATGATTTCAAGGTCCGGTCTTTTCTCCTTGATCCGCTTCAGGGTTTCGAGTCCGTTCAGGCCGGGCATGGCGAGGTCCAGGACTATCGCGTCAAAGCTTTTTCCCTCCACCAGCGCAATCGCGTCTCCTCCGGTGGTCACGGTGTCGACATGGTAGCCGCGGGTTTCCAGGCGGCTGGACAGCGCCTCCAGGAACTGATCTTCGTCATCCACGAGCAAAACATTCGCCTTGATTCCTTCACCCATGATTCGCTTCTCCGTTGTGATATTGAAAAGGGTTTAGAGTTATTCATCAGTTAACAGTTTCCTGGACCCATAGGAATGATGTCGGTTGCAGCCCCCACCCTGGAACGCAAGAGGGACTGTGAACGTAAAAACACTTCCTTTGCCCTGATTGGACTCGACCCAGATTGTCCCCCCATGGGCACGGATGATCTCCCTGCAGATGGCCAGGCCGAGACCCGTGCGGCCGCTTTCCTGGCTGTTGACCCGGACGAATTTCTGGAAGATCAGGGTCTGGTACTCAGCAGGGATGCCTATGCCATCGTCCTCGACCGCAACCTGGATATAATCACCTGCCTGTATCGCGGTGAGCCGGATATGCCCGCCTTCCTCGACATAACGCAGGGCATTGGAAACCAGGTTGGAAAGGACCCAGACAATCTTGTTGGCATCGGCAATCACCGGCGGCAGCTGTTCGACATTGTCGACCAGGAGATTGACCCGCTTCATGCTGACCTGCCCCTTGAAGATATCCTGGACGTGCCCGAACAGGGTGGACACCAGGATCTTTTCAAACTCGAGATCAAACCGCCCCGCCTCGATCTTCGAAAGATCAAGCAGGTCATGGACCAAAGCTTTCATTCGATGCACCTCGTCATGGGCGGCCAGGAGCAGTTCCTTTTCCTTTTCCGGCAGATAGCCGGCGGCATGCTCCAGCAGCAGGTCGATGCTCATTCCCAGGCTGGTCAGCGGGGTCCGCAACTCGTGGGAGGCCGCCATCACGAATTCGCTCTTCAATCGCTCCACTTCGCGCAACTCGGTGATATCCTTGAGGAGCAGCACGACCCCGCCAAGCCGCTGTCCCTTCCGGCCGATGGCCGTTGCCGAAAACAGAAAATGCCGGGTTTCCTTGCCGCAGGTGAGGGTGATGATCCGCCGGTCATCGGGAATGTCGGGCTGGCAACCGGAACGGACGGTCTCGGCCACCACCTCGCAGACGTTGCGGACGGGCAGTATCTGTTCGCAGGGCAGGTTTTCCGCCTGCTGCGCCTCAATGTTGAGGATGCGGCAGCCGGCAGGATTGATGACGGAGACCTTCCGCTCGGTGTCGAAGACGACCAGGCCGTCTTCGATGCTTTCGAGGATGGCGTCGGCTTTGTTCTTCTCGGCCACGATCCGGTCGACGTTCATCAGATGATAGCGCCGCAGTTTAGCGGTCATCCGGTTGAATTCAGCGGCAAGTTCACCGAGTTCATCACCCGTTTCCGCGGAAACCTGTACAGAAAACTCACCGGCCGATATCTTTCTCGCCGCCTCGACGAAGCGCCGCAATGGCAGCACCAGCTTCTCGGCGAAGAGCAGACTGAAGATGAAGGCGAAGAACGCGCCGATCGAGGCGACCAGAATAGTCGACCAGATGGCCCAGCGGGCGATCTGGCGCTCATACTCGCTGACCGCATACATCGTCTTTTCGTTCATCGTCCGCAGTTCGAGGCACTGGGCCTTTACCTTGTTGTATGCAGGGAGAATGGTCTTCTGATAGCTCTCAAGCGTCAGCGTCGAAGCGGAACCGGTACCCCCCCGGCCAGGAGCCAATTGCTGCACCTGCCGGCGGAACTCGCTGAACCCGGCTTCAATGGCCTGGATCGCCGTTGATTCTCCCTCCACGGCGATGCTGTTCCTGGACCGTCCCAGCCATTCGAGAAAGAGTACTTCGTTCTCCTGATACTGGGTTACTCCTTTGTCCACATCCCCCATCAGGATCAGGAGGATGCCGCTGTCCTGCCGGCCGAGTGCGTCGACCATGTTCTCCACTGCCAGGATGCTGCGGTAGTAGTTGCGGAGGATCTCATCGGTTGTCGTCGCCAGTGACCAGAGATGAAAGATTGCCCAGGCCACCACCACCCCCGTCAGAGAAAATGACACCCCGTACCCGACCAGTATTTTCTTTTTCAGGTTCATGCCAAACGATCTCCGTTCAACCATCGGCTGGTTGGGGTTCATGCCCGAATTGCAAAAGACCTGCCAGTTTATATCTTACTGAAATCACGAGGATCTATATAAAGAATCTGCAGCAGAACGTGCAGAATGAAATGCCGAAAATATGGGAACCGTGCATTTTGCACGATCGGCAAAAGAAAGGGAGATCAGATTCCGTATGCTTTCCTTCGGCGCCAAAGGGTGGCCTGATCAATGCCGAGTACGGCGGCGGCCTCCTGGATAGATGAAGTGGCCGCAAGGATCTTTTTGATGTGGATTTCCTCCAGGACAGAGAGAGGAATGCGGTCGCCAACCATCGGCAGGCCGACCGTGGGGACGATGCTCTCCGGCAGGTCATCTTCGGTGATGTAGTCTCCGGTTCCCAAAATCACCGCCCGCTCCACGGCGTTGCGCAGTTCCCGGATATTTCCGGGCCATGAGTAGGACAACAGAGCTTTTTGTGCCGAGGCATCGAAACCAACGATGTGTTTGTGGTTGGTCAGACAGAAGAAATTACGGAAATCCTCGGCGATCCCCATGATATCCTCGCGCCGCTCCCGGAGCGGCGGGACGCTGACGCTGATCACGTTGATCCGGTAGAACAGGTCTTCCCTGAACCGCCCGTCGGTTACCCGCTGTTCGAGGTTGACGTTGGTGGCGGTGATGATCCGCACGTTCGCTTGGCGCGATAAGGTTTCACCGAGCCGCTCATATTCCTTGTCCTGGATGAAGCGCAGCAGCTTAGCCTGAGTCGCCAACGCCATGTCGCCGATCTCGTCGAGAAACAGTGTTCCCCCTTCGCAGGCGGCGATCCTGCCGGGATGCTCCTTCACCGCGCCGGTGAAGGCGCCCTTGGCGTGACCGAACAACTCGCTCTCCAGCAGTTCATTGGGAACCGCCGGACAGGAGACGATCATCATCGGCTTCTTCGCGCGCAGGCTCCAATTGTGAATGGTCCGGGCAAAGATCGATTTGCCGGTGCCGCTCTCTCCACGAAGCAGGATGATTGCATCAGAGAGCGCCGCCCGCTGGAGGGTCTCGATGATCCGCTGCATCTCCGGATTTCCACTCTGCATCATGGATTCAGGAGCGAAACGGCGGCGATCCTCCTTGAGGACGGCAATCTCGTTTTCCAGATCGCGGATGTGCCCCAGGGTCCGGATCAACAGCCGTACCTGGGCGCTGGTGAAGGGTTTCTCGATATAGTCGGCGGCCCCTCGCCGCATCGCCTCGACCGCCGTTCCGATGGTCGCATTGGCGGTGATCACCACCACCTTCATCCATGGAGTTTCAGCAAGCAGCGGGGGAATAAGGTCCATGCCGTTCTCCCCCTCCAGCCGGAGGTCAATGAAGGCGATATCGAATGAGTTCCGTTTCGCTTCCCGCAGCGCATCTTGGGATCCAGCGACCGCGACAACTCTGTGACCTTCGGCCTCCAGGCAATAGGAGAGGGTTTTGCGGATGTTGCTCTCATCATCAACGATGAGGACATTGAGTACGCCACAGGAAGAGGTCATCGTCCGGCCGCATCGACTAAATAATTGAGTAATGCCCGGGGAGACAGCAGCTTCCGGGCGTTCTGCCGCCGGAAGGATGGGGCAATCCGGCACGGCAAAACAATGCTGATCAACACTACCATGTTTTTCTCCTCTTCTCCATATCTACTCTTGGGGGAGAGACAGGGCAGGGAATCGGCGGGTGGATCATTGACATCCGGCAAGAAGCGGAATGTCCTGTTTCTCCTCTATGGATCGATTGAACCATGGCTCAACAAGACCAGGCTGCGAACGATCAGCCTCAACAGAATATTTTTCCACCGAGATCAATATTGCCAATGTTTTTTTCGTTGTTTTTGGGGTGATGCTTGAGGCATGATACAGATAAAATTTAGCGGTCTGAAGTGGGGAGAAATGAGACATCGTGAAAACTGGATAATAACCTGTTTGAAATTATCCCCGTATGGCGGTTCCGGTTGTTAGAATCGAGCTTCTCGCTGATCACAAGGAGGCGATACCGCTGTTGAGACAATGGTTTGAGACCGAATGGCCATCCTTTTACGGATCATTAGGTCCAGGTGACGCTTTATATGATCTCCAGAGCTTCGATCGCAAAGACAGCCTACCAATAGGAGTGGTGGCGCTATGCGATGAAAGGGTATGTGGGTTTGCCGCCCTGAAAGCAGAGTCCATAGCCAGTCACCGCCATCTTTGTCCGTGGGCAGTTGCAGGATTAGTCGAGCCATCAATGCGAGGAAAGGGCATAGGCTCAAAACTGCTTAACGCGCTCGAAGAACACGCTCGCAGGTTGGGTTTCCACCAAATTTTCTGTGCGACAGGCACCGCAGAATCTCTGCTGTTGCGGGGCGGTTGGCAACTTTTAGAGCGTACTGTCCACGAAGGGAATGAGCTTGGCATCTACCGCAAGAACCTCTAACCAGCCGATCCACCAAACTGCTCTGTGGGACGAACATGGAAAAGAGTGGGGTTGGAGCGGAGTGACTCTTGTCAACGGGAGGATGGTTTGCTCCGTATATTTACGATATATCTTCAGTTCCCATTCTTACCGGCACATTGAGGTTGCCGGTTGCCATCCTAACCCCTATTTGACTTCTTTTTCCTCCGCAACGTATACTTGAAATATTAAAGATCAAGTTTGTGTCGGACTCAAGCCCTGAATCTGGTACATCAGGAAAATAGGGAAATCGGCATGTATGGCCGGAGTACAGGGGTGATTGGTTTTTAATGCTTGTCTATGGAATGGCGTAAAAGGAGGGAAAAGGATGAAATATGTCATATACCCCGTTGTGATTCTCACAGTTTGTCTATCGATCTCCCTGGCCTCTGCACAGAACAAGGTGGTGGTCGTGCCGCTTGGGGGCAAGAAATGCACTAGCCCCATGGAAAACAGCTTTACCAATTCCATCGGCATGACCTTCAATCTCATTCCTGCCGGGACTTTTACCATGGGCAGTCCGGACGGCAGCGACGAACCGGCTGAACCTGGTCGATTCTCGAATGAGACCCAGCACCAGGTTACTCTGACCAAGCCATTCTACATGCAGGTCACGGAGGTGACGCAACAGCAGTGGCAGGAGGTTATTGGGAATATGCCTGCAACATCCAACATCGGTGATGAATATCCGATAGAAACGGTCAACTGGTTCGAGGCGGCTTATTTTGCCAATGCGTTGTCGCAGAAGGAAGGACGCAGTCAATGCTATACCCTGACCGGTTGTTCCCCTATCCCTGGAAATGATATGGAATGCACGGGGTTGGGTATCAACGCCAACTGCACAGGCTACCGCCTGCCGACAGAAGCCCAGTAGGAGTATGCGGCCCGGGCTGGCACCACCACCGCCTATGCCAATCCCTACAGCTTTGATGCCACCAACACGGTAGTTGATGGGAATTTTAACTCCAACCTGGCGGCCATGGGGTGGTATGTATGGAACAATACAATAAGCGGATATACAAGCGGCACCAAGCCAGTGGCGCAGAAGCAGGCCAACCGCTGGGGCCTGTATGACATGCACGGTAATGTCTATGAATGGTGTCAGGACGGGTATGCTGACTATCCTGCTGGACCTGTTACCGACCCGCAGGGTTTTAATTACCACTTTATCGACGTGGTTCGTGGCGGCAGTTGGAGCAACGAAGCCAGGTACGAACGTTCGGCGTACCGGTACGGCGCTTTTAAAGGCTACCGCTTCTACGACCTGGGCTTCCGGCTTGCCCTCCCTCCAGGTCAGTGAGCTGGTTTCGGAAGCGGAGTGGGAGAACAGACTGGCACATCCCGGAAAGACGGAGGGTGTCTGCGATGGGGTGATTTGTTACGTAGAGTTACGATGGACCTTCAGTCTCCTTTAAAGACGTCACGATGCGATTGCCGGTGGCAGTATAATCTTCTTTGACTTCCAATTTGTCGTAATTGTATAATTGGTAAGGGAGATCAAATCCCCAAGAAAAAGCCAAACCTGCCGGAAGGCAGGGACGGAAAGCCAAGGGTCTTTCAAGACAGCCGGGTTGCCATGAAATTGGTCATCCGGCTTTTTTTATGATCTGCCGCTGAGGCCGCCACGGCGAGGATCGTTAAACACATTATAATAACAAGATATTATCAATTTCAGGCAAATACGGCTCTCCTGACTGGTGGATGATCGCCAATATGGAGCAAAGGAAATGATGGATATTCCAAACAAAATGACAGTGCGGGCTGTGATTGTCGTGACTGCGGGCTGTGCAGGACCTGCATGGAGCGCGGTTTTGCATCTATCACCTTACGGGAGAGGTGCAGTATGTCGTTGACATTGATGAAAAAATTGAGACCTGGTGCTGACTTGTTGTTCCTTTTATTGGTCCTGCCGTTCTGCATAGTTTCTTTCTTTCCTGGTGCGACTTTTTTCCCGGAACCGGCAAAGGCCCAGGTTGATCCGCCGCTTGTTGTCTCGACCACTCCTGCCGACGGCGCCGGGGACGCGCGCCTCGATCTTGAATCCGTGGCCATTGTGTTCAACAGACAAATGAATGCGGGCTATAGCATAACCTCCAACTTCCCGGCCTATTCCGTTTTCTGGTCTGCGGACCAGAAAACCTGCACCCTGCGCAGAAACGATTTGTCAACCCCCTTGCAGACGGGCATGACCTACTTTTTCATTTTGAACAGGGAGGGGACACCAAAAAGTTTTCAGGACCTTTCCGGAATCCCGTTGGAAGAATACTCATTCTCCTTTACCACTGTGGCAAATTACCAGTTGCTCAAAATCCCGGAAAATCCCGCCAAGGGGTTCCAATGGCCATACTACCTGAGCATTCCCCGTTCGCTGGGTTCCAGGACCGTGCTGCTGGTCGAAACAAACAATACGGGCACGGTCAGCGATGACCAGGCGGTTCATGACCAGGCGGCGCTTGACCTAGTGAAATGGCGGTCAAACTTTGCCGTTGACCTGGAAGTTCCGCTCCTGGTGCCCACCTTCCCGCGCCCTCTCGGTTCATTCATCGATCCTCCGCTCTGGAGGATTTACACCCATGCCCTTGACCGCGACAGTCTCACAACATTGGTTGACGGACTCGAGAGGATCGACTTGCAGCTTGTGGCCATGATCCGGGATGCCCAGGAACGGCTCAGGACAATGGGAAAGGAGGTGGACCGGAAAATCTTCATCAACGGCTATTCGGCCTCAGGATCCTTTGCCAATCGTTTCACCCTGCTCCATCCGGAAATCGTCAAGGCCGTTGCCAGCGGCTCTCCCGGCGGGTGGCCCACCGTGCCGGTCAGCACCTGGAAAGGGGAAACGCTCAATTATCCTGTCGGCATTGCCGATCTTCATTCCCTGGTCGGGGAGCCCTTGAACCTGGCGGCATTGCGGAGTGTTCCACAGTATATCTACGTCGGCGACAAGGACGAAAACGATGCAGTCGATTTTTCGGACGGTTTTGATGATGTCGACCGGGAGGTCATCGACAGATTGTTCGGCGACGGCATCCCTTACATCGTTGAACGCTGGCCCCATGCAGAGGCAATCTTCCGCTCGGTGAACTGCAACGCTCGGTTTGTCATTTATCCGGACGTAACGCACACCATAACTCCCGCGATGTTTGAGGATTTGAGAAGGTTCTTTGCCTCCCACAAATTCGACGAGGAACAACCTGTGCCCGTTCCGGCCGGCTCTCTCCCCGGTGTGCTCCATCTGCTTCTGGGAGACGGGGATTGAACCACCGGAACAGCCATCGTGAGGTATAAAAAGGCCCTATGAAGTTTTGTACCCCAATAATGCCGCCAGTGAACCATAGGGAGAAATCTCACGTCCCCGGTGCAAGGAGATTTCTCACATCCGTTCGAAATGACAACACTATTCTGGCAGTGGCAATAAATTTACTGAGGATTGATAGTAATCACAAAACAAAATCTGATTACCACCAATTCTCAGCACGGGATAAAAGGTGCTGAGGGATCGGCAATGAATGTATAGCGGCATGTGCCAGATGTCTGATCATTACTCCAAGGTTGAATCGCCGGTTAAAGCGGTAGCAGAACTCTGCCAGGTAGCGGGGCAAATGTTTCCGGCTCACTGCATGATAAGTGCCTCGCAGATCGTTCTTCACATTGCCGATCATCGTATTGACCCACTTGAAGACCCGGCGAGCATCACCCACAGAACCACCGCTGGACAGTATGGCTTCATGCGCAAACCCAGCGCATCCATAGATAAGCACATCATGGAACTGCAACAGGAAGCGAATCAGAGGACTGCGGAGGGGCGGAGGCGGCAGCATATTCGGTCTGAACCGCCGGCGACGCCTGTCTGCCTCATCTCCCGCCAATCCATCCATTGAACAGGTCAGCAGGTAACCTGTTTCAGTTTATCTGGAGCAGGTTGTCTGTTTATTGCCAGTACGAATTTCAACCAAACAGCAATTTTTTAAAAATGAAGGTGTTCTGCGAATATTTTTATTAAATTCCAGCCATGTCTGACTGGAAAAAAAGCCTATGTATACCTTGGAGAGAGAACAGTTCTTTGCAATAAGCCTTGAGCGGGCCTGGGATTTTCTGAAGGATCCGGCCAACCTGAATGCGATTACCCCGGAAGATCTGCACTTCACAATTATTTCGCCTGTGCCGGATACCATGTTCGAGGGGATGATCATCGAGTACCGGGTGGCCATACCCTTGTTCGGCACCCGGCGATGGGTTGCCGAGATAAAGCATATTCGCGAAAAAAGATCCTTTGTCGATGAGCAGCGGATAGGTCCCTATTCCTTCTGGTATCACTATCACGAACTGGCGGAGACCGAGCAGGGAATCAGGGTCGCCGACCGGGTCTGTTATGCGGTGCCGTATGGCGTGATTGGACGCCTGCTGTACGCCATGTTCATCAGGAAAACCCTGGACAGAATCTTTGATTATCGGAAAGAACGACTCGCTGTGATTTTCGGATAGCAATATCAACCCTATTGGATTCCGGTTGCCAGGGGAAGTCGCTCAATTTTGCTTCGATTTGTCCCGATAGTATCGAGCTTGAGGGATGGACGAAGTGCAACTCCATCGTCAGCATACTGAATAAACCTCACTGGAGCAGCTCGTTTTCGCGCCCGTCCAGCCCACCCATCATGGCGTCCGCTGTCCCTCATGGATCAATGAGGCGTACTTCTCAGGCGCGAGGACATGGTATGTCCCTGTCGCGGTTGTGCAGGGAGCACCCTCGCTGTTGGCGAGGGTCGCCTCCAGGTATACTTTCGGCCCGTCCCGGCCTGTCATCCGACAGGTTGCCCGTACCGGTTTTCCGTTGATATGCACTGGCCTCAGGAATTTGACCTGGAAATCAGTGGTGACAGCGTTTTCCCTGGTATGGATAAAACTTGTCCAGCCCATTATCTCGTCCAGCAGGCCCATCTGGATCGCGCCGTGCAGGATGGTTCCCTGCCCGGCAAAGTGCCGCGGGGGCACATATTCGGTTGACGTTTCCCGGCGTTCCTCGTCCCAATAGAACCGAAGCTTGAGGCCTGCCGGGTTGTCTCGTCCGCAAAAGAAGCAATTGCTGTCTGCAAAGGGGTTGGGAATCTCGTTCTTCATGATCTCATGCGTGGATGACGCTTGCCTGTGAAGGTTATTCGACTTTGTCCTTTCAAAATTCCGATAAATACAGCCCGCCTGGAGGCGGGACTTGAACACGCCGCTATTTGCGCGTTAAATCCGGTGACTGGACCGCACGATCATTGCGCACCTTCTTCAAGCGCACAGATGACTGAATCGAGCAGTGGCGTCCGGTCCGCGCTCACGCAGGTTGACCGTCCCGGCGATCGCTGCGCTGCCCGCTGGCCAGAAATAGGCGAACGCGCCCCAAACGCCGGTAGCGCCGACGATCTTTTCGCCACAAGGTCTTAAGAACGACCTCTGGATGGACGAGCACAGCCATTCCGTCCACGTCGAACTTGTTGTACGCGGCGACGTAGTTCTGCATTACGGCATATTTGCTCTTCGTTTGTCATGAGCTATCTCTTCCTTGGCCGCGAATAACGGCTCAAGCTGAGGGGCGCCGCGCTTATTGCGGCGTCCCCCTCCAGTGCGGTGTTAGACAACTATGCCCGCTTGCCAAGCACAGCAGACTGATACGTTTTCAGTAGCTTTGGCTCATCAATTGATCCATGGTGATGTGCCTGCCGCCACTTGCCTTCGAGCTTCTGAAAAATACGAGAAGTACGGATTTCCAATTTCACTTCTTCGTTGCCAAGGCGGAAGTAGCCTCGCTCCCTGCCAACCGCATAAAACATTTCTGGCGTTTGGTGAATGGTATAGTCGTAATACTCAACATATACCTTCGCCGGACCATTAAAGATGCGCTCATACACCGGCTTTATTTCTTTCCATCCGCGCTTTATTCCCCCAAGGGGGTTATCCATTGCGATGTCATCGGTATTCGCCCAGTTTGACTCCATCATTGAAAGATCGCCACGGTTAAACGCGCAATAAAACTGAACGAGTGCTTGATAAGGTGATGTCAGACCACCTTGGTTTTCGTCGCCAGTTATTGGTTCTTGAATTGGCTCCATTCTTTCCTCTTCTTGTTGCCTAACGAGTCGGTAGAAAAACCAATTTTCAAAAAGTTGACCGAATGGGACCGGACTGATTTTTTTGCCGTTCCCTATTCAAGCTTGTCGATTTATTTGTTATCAGTTCTTTTCTTCTTCTGCTTCCTCATCCCTTGGCAAAATTCCGTCGTGAATCTCCTTATTGGCAAACAGTTTCACATACTACTGTTCTCCGGCCGCAACATTTTTATCAGTCCGGGTACGGTCGTGCTCCCGGTAAGTGGTGATGATCTGGGCTATGGCCTGCTCCGGCTTGGCCGCCTTCTTCTCAAAATCAGCCTTGGTGCCGCGCCATTCCTTGGAGGCGTTGCTCGGCAGCTTGCAGCCGTCAATGGCGAACATCTCCCTGCCGATCACTGCAGGTCGTCCAAAGTACGCGAACTTACAAAGCTCGGTTGCAACCTACGGCTGGCTATATCATCGGCTTGAGCCGCAAGGGACCATATCGACTCGCCAAGACGCTGGCTACCCAATCGGGCATGACCAACAAATGGCTGAAGGACCAAGGTCTGTTATCGGTCAAAGATCCATGGGTAGAATTCACTTCCCGGCTACGGATCGGTAGCTCTTGGGAAACGCCTAGTGCGGAACCGCATGCTAGGTGTTGTGGAGGCCGGGGGAGAAAGACCCCCGACTGCCCGATTAAAGTTTAACCAATTCCACTCGCCTGTTTTTGGCCCGCCCTTCTTCGGTGGTGTTGGGCATAACGGGTTTGGATTCACCATAACCCTTGGGCACGAGCCTGCTGGTATCGATATCGAACAGGCCAAGATAGGTTACCACCGTTTCTGCCCGGCGCTGCGAGAGTTTCAGGTTGTAGTCATCAGAACCCTGATCGTCGGTATGGCCCTGGACCTCAAGCATCAGGTCAGGGTTATCTTTAAGCAGCGTTACCACGTGCTGGAGCTGCTTGGTGGACTCTGGCTGAAGCGTAGCCTTGTCCAGATCGAAGAGGATATCATACAGCTGGATCCGTCCATCGGCATCCAGAGCGGCTTTCATCTCGGCGGGACCGAAGGTCAGCGATTTCTTGAAAGGTTCTTCATCAACAATGATCAGATCCTGTTGCCCCAGTCCGGCGTTGCCGGATACCCTGAGCCAGGTTACTCCGCCGTCGTCCCGGGGTATTGTAAGAACCATTTGACCCACATCTTCGTAAACCACCCGGCCGCCCTTTTCCTCGGCAGCGACTTTGTAGTTTTCAAAAAATTCCAATTTTGAAATGGTTTTGACCCGGTCGCCGGAGGATGTCCGAACTTCATACAGGAGTCTCCAGTATTCGCCCTTGATGGTCTTTTTTTCTCTTTGCTTTGTTCCCTCATTAAAATGATAAAACTCGTAGGCATCAAATTTATTATATTTCGACATGTTCTCGGCCAGAACCGAGCCGGGGAACGGACGTATCAGGGGATGCTCTTTTATCGCCTGCGCATAAGCAGAAACAGCAAACATAACGACAAATACTGACAAAAACACAATTCTAAAACGATTCATGATTCCTCCACCTTTCTTAAAATTAGTTGACAGGTCGGAATATACCGCAATGTCCAAGACAGCGTGATCCTCTTTATAAAAAACTATCTTGGATATAACAGCTCGGCTCAGCAGCCCGAAGAAACGGCGTACCAGGCATAAAAAGGCGCACCAAAACCGCGCCGCTGTGGGTCGGCCTGGAGCCGATGGTTAGGTGCGTTTACTCTTCTCATTTCTTTGCCTTATTCAGCTTGCTGATTATCGAGGGATCATCGAGGTACTTGTCCCGAAGATTACGGGTCGCTTCTGGCAGATCTGTACAGAACTCCTCAATCCGGTTGACGATGAACTCCCTTCTTTCGATATCTGCTGCTGATTTGCCCTCCGGCCACGGTTCTTGCCTAAAATGTGCGCAAAGCTCAGTGCGTCGCAAGAGCTCCGCGTCATGTGGCACTTGGTCTGCCGCAAGCGTTGGCGTCAGCAGTATTGCCACAAGGATCAACAGCGCTCGGGTCATCATCTGCACCTAACCGTTCCGCTTCAGATGCGACGGCGCATCGGCGACGGACTTCAGCTGGAAGCGGTTGTGCGGAGACTTGCTAATTGGCATTGCCCACCACCTTGATTGCGCCGATTTCCAGCAAGGGTCCAAGCACGTTCGCGGCGCCGCCGTGCTCTACGATTTTTCCATTAACTACGCGATCTACATTGACGCCGGTAAACGTCACTGGTTTGCCGGTAGGCTTCATACCCAACCACTCTCCCTTATGCGTTCCTCTCGCTGTTATGCAGGAGACTACCCATTCCCCTTCAGCAATCTGTTGGTCGATCGTGATTATTAGATCCGGATACGTTTGCCGAACTCCGATGGTATGTGCCTTCGCACCTTCGATACCGACAGCTAGTCTTTTCCCATCATGGACTTCGCAGTAGTCCGGGGACAAAAACTCATCAATTATCTCAACATTCCCTGTATTCACAACTTCCTCATAAAAGCGCCGAACGATCAGCTTGTTATCTTCCGTATTCATGGCCCACTCACTTCTTTTTTCAGCTGAACGTAGAGCTAACCTGCCCGAGTATAGCCGGGGGCATATGCAGGGAAACATCAGCTTTGGCAAGAACCGCGACGGGTGGCCGGTCCGGTTTAGTGACTTGATAATATAGAAGGCCTCCTTTCAATACCGGAACCGTTCCAGTGCAATTTGAGATTGAACCCCTTCAACTCAAAAACAAAAGGAGGCCTCCATGCGATTTTACACCAAACAACACAAATTTTACTGTGGAATCGACCTGCACACCAACAAAATGTATCTCTGCATCCTCAACCGGGAAGGTGATATCGTCCTGCACCGCAACATACGAACCAGGCCGGATACATTTTTGCGGGCAGTAAATCCGTTCCGCGATGATCTTGTGGTTGCCGCCGAATACATGTTTTCTTGGTACTGGCTGGCCGATCTCTGTGAGGATGAACAGATCCCTTTCATCCTGGGTCAAAAAGCAAGAACGACAAGATAGATTCCCATAAGATTGCCGCGCTGCTCAAAGGAGGCCTGATACCGATGGCTTATGTCTATCCGCGCAGGATGCGGGCCACCCGCGATCTCATGCGCCGCCGCAATCATTTCATGCGCAAACGGGCCGAACTCTTCGCCCACACCCAGAATACCCCCAGTCAGTACAATCTCCCGGAGCCCCTCGGCCGGATCGCCAAACCGGAGAACAGGGAAGGCCTGGTCGAGCGTTTCGACGTATCATGCGTCCAGATGAGTATTGCCGCCAACATCGACATGATCGAGGCCTACGACCAGGTTATCGCCGTGCTTGAGCGGGACATTATCCAAAGCGCCAATGTTCATGACTCCGGGTCCTATGCCCTGCTCAAAACCATTCCCGGAGTAGGCCGGATCATTGCCCTCAACCTGCTCTATGAAATAGAAAATATCGACCGTTTCCCCAGGGTACAGGATTTTGCCTCCTCCTCCCGCCTGGTCAAATGCGCCAAGGAATCCAATGGCAAAAAATACGGCAGTGCTGGCAAAAAGATCGGTAACGCCCATCTTCGGTGGGCCTTCTCGGAAGCAGCACAGCTCTTCCTCAAGGGCAACCAGCCGGCCAGGAAATACATGGAGAAAATAGTCAGCAGGTACGGCAAGGGGAAAGCCTTGTCCATTATGGCACATAAGTTGGGCCGAGCCGTTTATTTCATGCTCAAAAACAGGGAGGGATTCAATTTGAACAGGTTTTTGACTGCCTGATACCTGGTCCGTGCCGAAAATGATAATTGGAGCCTGACTGAACCTGTTACTGTTCAGCCAAAAATGGTGCAAGCACCACCATTGGAAAAATCAGAATTTTGTGCCCTTATTGATGGCGGCAGGTTGCCACCTCGGTTTTGCATACCGCCTGTCTTGCGTGGCAATAGGAAAATTGGGTATTGCTCCGTCTGCGTGGTAGACAAACGGAGATGTTGATACAAGATCAATTTTTGTTCCTTGCGGAGCTCATTGATGGCTTTGATTCTTCGGAAGACATGTTGAACCAATAAAAAATGTCAGTGCCGTCCGATGCATGCTGTTGTTGGGCAATCCTTTTGACGGCCCCGTCACGAGGGCCTTGCAACAAAGACGGTTCGCCAGTCCCGTAGTGCCTCCATGTCCGTCTTCAGTTCATCGGGCGTGGGAGGGACGACCGGAGTTTCATTCGGCTGCGAGTGTTCGTAACGGGAGTATTTCATCATTAGGTCGTCGAAGAGCCTGCAGTCCTCGGCTGTAATGCGGGCCAGCTTGTCCAGCTTGCCTTGCGTGTTGACGGCACGCCGGAACCGCTGAACAACATCCGCCAGCAGCTCGCATTCGATCATGCGTTCGAGAAGGATGCGGAAATCGCTGCAGATAGACTTTGCAAGCGGCGCATAGGCCGCTTGGCCTTCCTCGTCATGTGCCTTCCGGGCCTTGACCAGATGCTCGTTCAGGAGAGCATTAAGCGCCTTGTCCGGTTTCTTTGCAAACAGTGGTGTGTCGCCCGGTTCGCCCGTACCCCAAGGCTCGCACCTGACGCAGGTCACCTTGCATTCCCGCAAACCGACTTTGCCGGCAGGACGGGATCGGCGGCTTGAACGGGAGAGGAAGAGAAATTGCTCAAAGCGGCCCGGGCATCAAAATGCCTGGATATCGAGAGCATTATCATCATTGCTCTTGAGACAGCGGCAAGGCGGAGCGAGATTTCTGCAATGCGGTGGGAGAATATCAATTTAAACAAGAGAACGTGGCACATTCCCTGGACTAAGACTCTCGTACCTCGGACCATCCCGCTTTCGCAACGCGCAATTGAAATCCTTCGCATCCTCCCCAGGCAGCTTGAAGGCTGAGTATGGAAGCTGAAGCGAGAAGATGGGATCACCCGGGCTTTCGACCGGCTGTGCAAATCGCGGGTCATAAAAGAGGGTCGGATCAAGATAGTTGATAAATTTCCCAACTTGCGCTTTCACGATCTCCGCCATGAAGCCACGAGGCGTCTCTTTGAAAAGGGGCTGAATATCATGTGCCGGATAGCCTGGGTGTGGTTGCTTAGGCGCTTACAATATCATGGAGGTGGCCTCGATCACCGGCCACAAGGATTTGCGGTCACTGCAGCGGTATACCCATTTGAAAGCAGAGGATTTGGCCGAGAAATTGGGGTGAATTGTTGATCTTCCCGGTTGCTCTCGCAATACCATCGGCGCGGCTTGTTTTCTCTCTCGCCTTTCTCGTTCATTTTTCAGGTGTCACATCGAAAAATGCTCGATGGGCCCACTCCCTTGCAGATACTGGAGGACCCTGGTTCCTTCGGCGCTTATCAGATCGGTCAGGTAGCCCCAGAACTCTTTCTTCTCAACCGTACGATCGATGACCTGGGGTGGCAGAAAGCGTCTCATTTCCTGGATGAACGCTTTTCGGACTTCAGGTTTGTCGGCCAGGTCATGCAACTGTTGACCCAGTAGCGCTGTAAATTCTTCTTGAGAGCGTTTATGGTCCGCAATCTTGTTCGGGATCAGGGACAAGGGCAGGGTGATGTTTTGCTGCTTCAGCCAGCCGATATCCCAGAGATCACGATTTTTGAGCCGGTTGGGCCTGAGAGCGAGGGCGACCAGCTTGTCGGCAAGGATTTCCTCACGGCTCTGTGCCTGGACTATCAGGCCGGATGTCCCCATCTCCACCCCGTAATGGTTGCGCAGAAGCATGGGACGTCGGTCATAACTGGGAATGGCACAGATATCGATATGAATCCGCTGCGCCGGGAGATTCTTTTGTTCCGGCCGGGTGATGACCCGCAGTTTCCAGGTATCGGTATTTCCATGTTCCCGCACCGGATCGGTCACTTCCACAACCAGGTTATATTTCACTCGCAGGCGTTCCTCCAGCACCCGGCCTAGATCGGACAGTGATTCGCGCGTAAATTCTCTGCCGCCGGTAAAGTCGAGATCTTCGCTCAACCTGTTGGATCCGTAACAGGCGCGCAGGCAGGTGCCGTCGATAAAGGTCAGGGCGTTAAGCAGACCGGCCTCGCTCATTTCCCGCAGGATATCGTGGTGCAGGAGTTCTTTCTCCACCACGGCGCGCAGCGGCGTCAGCTCACCCTGATTGCGCAGGGCCTCGTTGACCAGATTGTCAAACAGGCTCACGCGCCGCCTCCCAGTCCACGAGACTCAGGTCCCGCCGCGTCAGCTTCATATCCCGCAGGGCCAGGGCAACGGAAGCTCGCCACAGATGATAGCGCGGGTCATACGTTAAGTGCGGGGCCAGCTGTGCCGGAGATTTTTTGGTATGGATGAATTCGATATGGCCGAAAGAGCCGCAATCAAAAATATTGCTCCGGCCGGAAGACATCACGGTGATCCAGTTCATGGGGACCTGTGAGATGATTCCCGCATCGCTCAGGACGGATTCCAGGCTCAGGTAATTGAATTCATTTGCCCGCAGGCGGGCCGCCGCATGGTAGAGAAGTTGCCCTGCCGGGTATTCCACCTTCGGGTACAGGTAAAGTCCCCGACAGACCCGCCGAAGCAACCCGTTTTTTTCCGCGCGCGCGATCAGGCTTTTGAATGCGCTCTTATTCTGTTCCGGCATGGCACCACGTAAATCGCGCAGGGAGAACAGATAATGCTCCTGGTCCGCCGTATTCTCCAGAGTCCATGTCAATTGCTTGAGGGGTTGCATGTATTAAATATACACAAAGAATCGTTTTTTGCAACTTTATGTAAACTTGGAGGCAAGAAGGAGAGGAGCGCCGCGATGTAATTATAATAGATTTTCAGGAAAATAT
>Ga0172382_10001568_pt1 | contig 40680 bp, 32 predicted proteins | sample Leawel138RmetaG_FD_122245 | JGI IMG/M metagenome (GOLD analysis project Ga0172382, IMG submission 122245) | Leachate microbial communities from a municipal landfill in Southern Ontario, Canada - Leachate well 138R metaG | ecosystem: Engineered > Solid waste > Landfill > Unclassified | place... | reverse complement strand
GAACTTCTTGAACCCTTTCGACTCCCGCATGGCCAGAAGGCAGCGGCCAAGGATCAGGCGATAAGTGGTCAGAGTGGCGGTAGCTCTGCGGGCAAACTCATGAACCTGCGACACCCCCAGAGTCAGCAGCATGTCCAGACGAAAGTAGGCGGGGTTTGTGATGTGAGATTTCATACCCTATTTTAACCCATATAGGCCATCTTAGTCAAAAAATAGACAGCAAGAAAACCGCATAACCAAGCCGTTGGAGAGGTTTTTCAAAGATGATCTAAGGGGCCTAAAAAGAGGCTAATGACAGAAATTTTCAAAAGATTGAATGGGTGCCACAGAGAGGCTTTGAGTGGGTCCTGAAGAGGTGTTTGAGAGCCTGGAGCCTCAGGTCTGCTGGCCTGGAGAGAAAAATTTCCACACCGTCCTTCAACCAGTTAAACCTATGGCCGCGAGGCGATTCAAGATAAAGTCGGAAGCCATTCGCCACACCATAAGGTCTGTCGAGAACACCACTGCTACCTCGCTAGAAGATTATGCACACAATGTGTGCATAATTCAGAGTCCGCTGGACCCGTGACCAGCTTCTTGTCACCAGTTAGCCATTCCTGGTACGCGAAGTCCTCTTCCTTTCGGAGGCATTTTCGCTCTAGCCAAACCTGCATCAACTTCGCTCCCAGGGTTCCGATGAGAGGAGGTTTGGCCTTCCCGGTTCCCGGAAACTTACGAACGGGCATAGACCATCTGATCGCGACTCTCGAGGTGCACCCCGCGGAATTCGAACCTGCAGCCAATGGCTTATGAGGCACGCTGCTCTGACCAGTTGAGCTCGAGGTGCAAGTCGGCGACTGGGGTGCCCCCGTGGAGGAGCCCTGATCACCGTTTTCTTTAGTGCTGCCGGACGGATTTGAACCACCATCGCCGGATCTTCAATCCAGTGCTCTACCGTTTCCTGGCCAGCGCACCGAGTGACGGTTGAGCGGCCTCGCGGATCGCTCAGCGTCGCTCCAGCGGCGTTTGTTTGATACAATAGGGATGTTGAAAGTGGAACGATGTGGAATATGTGAGCCGCAACAACCGGACCCCGACCGGCTGAAGCAAAGCGTCGGAGTCGATCATGAGTCAGTATTTTAGTGGCTTACCATTCGGTCCCTCGATCTATTATCTCTTCGTGGTCGCTCTTTTTCCAGTTGGACTTGGGGTTAGTTTCTTTCCAAAGGCTCGAAAATACGGTGTTTGTTTTCTCCTTTTGGGCGCTGTCTTGATTGGAATGGAAATATTCGGTCCGGAGATCGAATACAATCCGACGGTATCATCGCAAGAACTGACCGGAACCTGGCGAGACGGAGCAGATCGGCTAACTCTCAGGGAGGACGGTGCTTATGTCTTTTCTCGTGATGGAGTAGAGTATACCGGCATCTGGGAGAACGACGATTGGAATTTGAATTTGAGTCCTGGTCTGAGCAACCTAAGTTTCTATCCTAGAGTCATCCGGGTAGGTTCGGAATTGAGGATTCCAACAAATTTCCAACACATCGATCTTTGGGACGGTGACCTTGGACTTTCTCGATAAGTGGAAGCCCGATTGCCAATAGATCGCCAGTCTCCGACTCCCGAGTTGCAGGAAGGTAAGGGGGCTTCTTATCTTGACTAACCTTTTTGACCGCTCAACGTTTGTGCCGACCCGACTGGCTAGCCAGCCGCATTTCAAGACGCCTCTTGGAGTGTTAGAGTTGTCTGTATCAGTCGCAGGGAAGTGCTCATCAGAGCTCTCTCCGAAGGCATTTCAAAACGACGACCTGTCGGCACAGGTCTTCGTATATTCCCTTGACGAGGCCGCAGTCGAGCTGCTTCTCTGTCCCGCGAAGACCTTGTTGCCAAATGGGATGTCGGTTGAAGGAAGTAGAGCCAGCATCCTGCGGGTTAGTTCAGAGATTAACGATTTGAAGTTGTCATATTGCTGCTGTTGGTCTCCGAAGGTACCGACACCGGAAGGTGGCCCTAGCTGTGGAGAGCATTTGGAGGCGATGACTTGGGACAGCAAAGACACCATGGTCTCATTGGGAACGCCTGATGAAGAATATCTTGTTTGGCGCGTCGGCCGAGAGATTCCAACTCGGTGGAGGGAGTTCCTAAGCGCGAGCGATGGTTGGGGCTTCTACGTTCATCCGCTCGAGGACCGAGGAACGATCATAGAGTCACCCGGACTGATGAAGGGCGAGTCCTGTGAGCTGTATTTCAAGGTGGCTTGGTCTGAGTATCGTGAAGACGATTGCTCTACCTGGTTTGCCGTAGATGTCTGTTACGACAAAGACTTGCCTTGGTGGCCCGGCCAGGACTCTTTTGTAGTGAACAAGTGAGCCAAGAGATGTTGGTCGCCCATAGGTCACCAACATTTAGTGTTGAGCTAAACGGACGAATTAGGAAGCCCTAATTTACGGGCGTCTGAGGGTCTTGGGCCGTCCGATGATGAGCTTGAGATGGGACCAACTCAATTGCGCACACTCTGTGTGCGCAATCACCAGGTTTGGGCAGACTTCGGCGAAACGGAACAATAATCGAACTGGCGTTGGCTCCAGCCGTGGCCGAGCTCCTTTGTTGAGCTGCCTGCCAAAGTTCTCACAATCTGTTGACCGTAGGAAGCTCGCTCTTCCCGCTGCTGTTCCTATTCACGACTGGCAAATGTCTGAACTTGATGCGAAGAGCAAAGATTAGCCGAACATTGGTCTCAGCCAAGACCCCCTCGGTTCTGACTGTCGGCTCGCGAGAAGAAGGCTAACCCGAGCCAGACGCAGGAGCGTAAGGTCATAGCTGCGACCGTGCGTGTCTCGTAAAGGCCATCAGTGAAGATGTGAAGGCCGAAAGCCAGGAAGACCAGGACGGTCAGAGCCGCTATCGCTGCGGCAAGTGGAGCCGCCCAGGTTCGCCGACTCCAGATTCCTACTCCGGCGGTCACGTAGAAGAAGCCGGCGATGAAGTTGAACCAGAGGACAAACGGAACGATATTACCGGCAGCCAGTCGGGCCGCCTCCAGGAACAGCACGGATCCACCTTGCTTGATGGTCACAAGGCCGAACAGGATCGCGAAGGCGGAAAGGGGTTTCCGCCAGGATGATGTAGTCATGGGTGATGTCCTCTCACGCTCGCCGGTCACGCTCCTAGTGGCTTGAGAACAAAGCTCCCGTGGTGGGGTCTACGTAGAGTACGGTCTTCATCTCGTCTCCATATTGGTCGCGGGTAGTATCTTGGCTTTGGGTCACTTTGAGCAACGAGCCCTCTTGCCCAAACTCCAAAGTTTCCGCTTTGTAGTTCCCTTCAGAAATAGCCGCCTGTTTCAACACGAGAGACTCCTTGGCGATCACATCGGGGCGCTGGTAAGAGAGGGCAACCTGCTCCCGGTGGCTTGGGCCTTCCCCATAGACGCTACCCTCCGAGATCAAAACCTCTCCCCCGCGGCGCAACACATCCAAGGGACCGTTGTCTTCCTCATTCGCAATATCTTTAAACTGCTGGTACAGGTTCAGATACTCTGCACCGGTTCGACGCGCCTTCAGATCGAGTGCGCGCACATTGTCTAGTGGGCCCATGGCTCCTCCTTGTTTGCGACAGTATCACCAATGGCACTGTCGTAAAACTGGAACAGCTACCCGGGATGTTAAATTTTTTGGGATCGAGGCTCGATAGCGGTGCCTTCACTCCGGGCTTTGAGGAGTGATTGAGCCAAGCCAAGCGGAATAGAGCTGTATGAGTGCAGTGAGTCTCGATACCTTGCCCCTATTCCAGGTTTTAAAAGGTAAGGAGAGGATTCTTCTTGCCGGGGCCGGTGGCGGCTACGATGTCTTCTCCGGCCTGCCGCTTTATTTTCATCTTAGAAAGAGCGGGCACAAGGTATATCTGGCCAACTATACCTTCTCGGATATCTTGGGACTAGGCGACGAGAGGGACGCCTTAGTGGAAGTTACTTCGTCGAGCCCCGGCCCCGCCTATTTTCCTGAGAAGTACCTGTGCCATTGGCTGGATGCTTATGACCGCCCCGGCAGCACCCTCTATACTTTTAAACCCTGTGGGGTCGTGCCTCTCAGAGCGGCCTATCAGGCTTTGGTAGAGCGACTGCAAATCGATGCCATCGTTTTAGTGGATGGAGGCACTGACAGCTTGATGCGAGGAGACGAGCACGGCTTAGGCACACCCATTGAAGACCTGACGAGCATTGCCGCGGTGCAGGGCCTGGAGCTTTCAACCAAGCTACTCTCTTGCATCGGCTTTGGGGTGGATACTTTCCACGGTGTCTGTCATCACTATTTTTTGGAGGCTGTCGCTGCTCTCACCGAAAGCGGACATTTCCTAGGAACCTTTTCCCTGCTCCCGGAGCACGAAGAAACTCAACAAACCATCAAAGCCGCCGACTACGTCTATAGTCGCATGCCGAATCAGATGAGCATTGTTTTGTCCTCCATCCTCAATTCCGCTCAGGGCAAATTCGGAGACGTTCATGCCAGCCAGAGAACCCGAGGCAGTGAACTTTATCTCAATCCTCTCATGTCGATCTATTGGAGCTTCCATCTGCAAGGTGTGGCCGAGCGCTGCCTCTACCTCGACAAACTGGAAAAGACCCAAACGGCTGGGGAGGTACATCAGGCCATCCACCGATTTCGGGAGAATAATCAAAAAGACCATCGGCCTTGGCGGGACTTGCCGGTTTAGGCAAGCCACATCCGTACTTGAAACAAAATAGACACTTGACTTCTGCTGCTTCTATCGAGTATAAGTAGAACTATGTCCAAAAAACAAGAACGTCGAGAAAAAGTTTTTCAGTACACCTACGACCGGCTTATCAAAGGAGATCCGCCCAGCATACGAGAGGTGCAGAAGGCGGTGGGGTTTCGGGCGGTGGAGTCGGCTCGAATTCACCTGGATGCCCTGGTGAAGGAGGGGCGGTTGGTGAAGAAGGATGGTAATTCACGCGCCTATGCCTTGCCCCCTGAGGTCTGGGCCCAGCACACCTGCCGAGGGGTGCCGGTCTTGGGCCAGGTCCAGGCTGGAAGTCTGACCCTGGCTCTGGAAGAGGTGGAGGGCTACGTGCCGACCTCTCGGACTCGGCCGGGGGAAAAGCTGTTTGCGCTGCGGGTGAAGGGTATGTCCATGCAAGGCGGGGGGATTTTGCCCGGCGATCTGGTGATCGTGCGGCGCCAGGAGTCGGCCGATAACGGCGATATCGTGATCGCCATTGTGGACGACGAAGCCACCGTGAAGCGCTTTAAGCGAAAGGGGGAAAAGGTCTATCTATTGCCTGAGAACGAGGAGTTTGAACCGATTGTCTTCGAGAACCCGCAGGAAGAACTCAAACTGCTGGGCAAAGTGCTCGAAGTCCGTCGTTACTACGAAAATCCATGAACCGCCGGTTTGAGCATCTCCTCTTTCCCCAGGGAGTAGGCCTGGAGACGGCGCGCATCTCCCTGGGCTCGGAGCTCAAGCCATACACCCGCTGGGGTCTGACCGAGGTGTCGGGGAGAGGTGGGGGAGCCGGACTGACCCTGGCCTTCTCCTTGCTGCGAGAAGCCCAGCAGCGAAACGAGAGTGTGCTGTGGCTCAGCTCTGCCCTCAAACCGTTTTACCCTCCGGACGCTCAGCGCGCCGGGATCGATCTCCGACGCCTACCGGTGCTTTTTCTGCGGCGGCCTGAAGAGGCGTTCACGGCCGCCGTCAGGCTGCTGGGTTCGGGAGGTTTCAGCCTGGTGGTGTGGGACCTGGTGTCCTGGAAGAGGTCACTCCAGCAGTTGCCGCTGGCTTTTCTGGGCCGACTAAACGCCATGGCTCGCCATCACCGGGCCAGTGTGCTGGTACTTACCGACAAGCAAAAGAGCGATCCCTCGCTGGGCTGTCTGGTTGGCCTGAGGTTGCAAGTGGAAGCTCATCCGGGTTGCCCGGAGCTTTTGGAGGTGGAAGTTGTCCGAGATAAACGAGGGATCGTGGGAGAGGGGAAAAGATGGGATTGGCGATGCGGATTACCAGACGGCTTGCCTGCGTCTGCCCCGCTTCCCGTTGCAGCTTCTGCTCCAACAAAAGCCCGAATGGCGGGGTGAGAAAGTTGTCTGGCTTCCCGAACTCAAAGCCGATGCTCGAGTTCGCTATCTCTCCCCGCAAGCCGCGGAAGCGGGGGTGTTTCAAGGAGCGCGTTACGCCACCATCGTGGGGGTGGTGCCCGACCTCTTAGCCGGAACCTGCCGGACCGAAGAGCTGGCCCGGGCAGACCAACAGGTGGTGCAGCATCTGCGGCAGTTTTCGCCCCAGATCAGACGGCAGAGCCGGCATCTGGAGCAGGGGCTTTATCTGCTGGATGCCTCCGGCCTGGGGCGGGCTTTCAAGGGGTACAGGCGCTGGGCCGGCGAGCTGGTGAAAAGTTTGCGCAAGCTGGGCTGGGACTCTCGATTGGCGGTGGGCTTCACCCCCTTTGCCACCGAGATGGCGACCTACCACCTCACTTCCCAGCGGCCTATTCGGCTGTTTCAAAGCAGGGAACAGGAAGAAAAGCAGACCCTGGAGACCTCGCTCACGGCCTTTTCCCTTTCTCCGGAGCAGATCGGCCGGTTGGGAAAGTTCGGGGTGTTCACCCTGGGAGACTTTTTGTTGCTGGAGCCGGAAGAGGTGACAAAGCGCTTCGGGGGAGACCTTTGGGAGTTTTACCAGAAGGCCTCGGAGGCCATCTTCGCCGCCTTTCCTGTCTTGCCGGAGCCGGAGCCCACCCTCGCGCAGTTCGGGTTCAGTCATCCGGTCGACGATCTGGCGGTGCTTTTGCACTGCCTCCGCAAACTGCTTTCCGAACTCTTGCCGCGGCTTCTGGAAAAAGAAGAAGCGGTGGCCGAGTTGAGGGTTCAGTTTGTGCTGGAGGAAGGGACGGATCGGCAGCAACTGCTGCGCCCGACTTACCCCACCGCTGATCTCAACTGGTTGATGAGCCTGCTGCAGCTTCGTCTGGAGAAGCACTTTCAGAGGTATCCTTTGAAATGGGGGTGCCGGGTGGAGCGTCTGCTACTGGAGGTGAGAGGGGAGGCGGACCCGGAAAGACAGGGAGACCTCTTCACCGATTGGGCCTGGGATGCCGAAGAGACCGGAGAAGGGTGGGCAGGTCGCGACCGGGAGGCGGGCCTGTGGGCGCTTTCTCAGGTGCGCGCCGAGTTTGGAGAGAACGCTCTGGTGCGGGCCGAGTTATTGGATCACCATCTACCGGATCGAGACCATTGCTGGAGAGTGGAGAAGGAGAATCTGGAGTGGCTGAGCGGCTGGCCCCGGCAAGAGCCGAAGCCGGAGACCCCGCCGCAGGACCAGAGGATCCGCAGAATTTTGTACCAACCCGTGGGTTTGTCCCGGCGCGAGGATTGGCAAGCCGTCTACGGCCCTTATTCGGTGAACGGCGGGTGGTGGGGCGAAGCATCCTTTTCCCGGGAGTATAGCTTTTGCCAGAAGCACGAGCAGACCGCCTGGCTTTATGAAGACCTGACTAACGGCCGGATTCGGGTGCAGGGATGGCTGCAGTGAGCTACGCCCCCTTGTGGTGCAAGAGCAACTACTCTTTTTTAGAAGGGGCCTCTCACCCCGAGGAACTGGTTTCCCAGGCTGTGTTTCTTCGCTTGCCGGCGATCGCGGTGACCGATCGCCATGGGGTGTACGGCTTGCCCCGGGCTCACCAACGAATGCTGGAGTTGGAGTGTTCCACGAAGCTGCTTCTGGGCTCCCAGTTTACGGTGCCCGGTGGTCATCTGGTGCTTTTGGTGCAGAACCAGGACGGCTGGAAGAACCTGTGCCGTTTACTCACCGCCGGAGCCCGGGGCTCTGCCAAGGGGGAGAACCTCGTCTCCTTTCAAGAGCTGAGTGCGCACCAGCAGGGGCTTCTGGCTTTGTGGGGAGGAGACGGCAGCACCCTCTACGCTGAAGATGACGGGCTGTGGAAAGAGCAGGGCCAGGCCTTCAAAGAGATTTTCGAGGACAGGCTGTACGCTCTTCTCAGTCGGCATCGGTTGACCTCGCAGCTCCGCACCGAACCTCGAGCGGTGGTGCGTGCTCAGCGATTGGGGATACCCCTGGTAGCAGGGCGCGAGGTGCTTTATCATACCCCTTCTCGCCGCTTTTTGCAGGACGTGGTCACCAGCATTCGCCACGGAGTTCCGTTGGAGCAGGCGGGGCGCTTGCTCAAGCCCAATGAGCAGTACTCCTTGCTTTCGCCGCAGGAGTTTCTAAAGCTCTTTCATGATCGCCCGGAGGCGGTGCGGCGCACCCTGGAGGTAGCGGAGCGACTCGAGTTTTCTCTTGCTCAGTTGCGCTACCGCTACCCCGACGAGCCTTTGCCCCGGGGCTGCACTTCGGCCCAATGGCTAAGAGAGTTGGCCTTCAGCGGGGCGGAAAAGCGATATCCTGAAGGAGTACCGGATGCGGTGAAGGAGCAACTGGAGAAAGAACTCCACCTGATTACCGAGTTGGACTACGTGGGTTACTTTCTCACCATGCACGAGATCGTGCGATACTGCCGGGAGAACGACATCCTCTGTCAGGGGCGGGGGTCGGCCGCCAACTCGGTGGTCTGTTTTTGCCTGGGAGTGACGGCGGTAGACCCCATCAAGCTGGGGCTGTTGTTCGAGCGCTTCATCTCCGCCGAGCGGGCCGAACCACCGGACATCGATCTGGATATCACCCACCAGCGACGGGAGGAGGTGATCGCCTGGGTTTACCAGCGCTACGGTCGAGAGAACGCGGCCATGGTGTGCAACGTGGTGCGCTACCGGCCTCGTTCGGCGGTGCGGGAGGTGGGCAAGGTGCTGCAGGTGGAGGTACCGGTGATCGAACGCCTGGCCAGGCTGCTTTCAGGGTTTTCTCCGGGGCTCGAGAGGCAAGTGTTGGAAGCGGCCGGTCTGGACCCGGAAGCTCCTTTGTATGGCCGGTTGCTGCAGTTGGTCAATGAGATCCAGAGCTTTCCCCGCCACCTCTCCATCCACCCTGGAGGGTTCTTGCTGGGAGGGGATCCGGTGTGCGAGCTGGTGCCCATTGAAAACGCCACCATGGAAGGGCGCACGGTGATCCAGTGGGACAAGTACGACGTGGAAAGCCTGGGGCTTTTTAAAGTGGATCTACTGGGTCTGGGGGCTCTCAGCCATCTCCACCGAGGCTTTGAACTGCTCCGCAAGCATCGGGGGGTGGAGCTTTCCATGGACACCCTTCCGGTGGACGATCCGGCCACCTTTGCCATGCTCTCCCGGGGCGACTCGGTGGGAGTTTTCCAGGTCGAGAGCCGGGCTCAGATGGCCATGCTCCCTTCCATGCAGCCTCGTTGTTTTTACGACCTGGTGATCCAGGTCGGCATCGTGCGTCCCGGGCCGATCACCGGTGGCATGGTCAATCCTTATTTGCGGCGGCGGGCGGGCGAAGAGGAGGTGGAGTATCCTCACCCCAGCCTGATCCCGGTGCTGGAGAAGACGCTGGGGATACCGCTTTTTCAAGAACAGGTTATGAAATTGGCGGTGGTGGCTGCCGATTATACCCCCGGCGAGGCCGACCGTTTGCGGCGGGACATGGCGGCCTGGCAGTCTCAGGGCAAGCTGGAGCGCCACCGGGAAAAGCTCATCCAACGCATGATCGCCAAGGGGATCGAGCCGGAGTTTGCCGAGCGGGTGTTCGCTCAGATCAAGGGCTTCGGGGAGTACGGCTTTCCAGAGAGCCACGCAGCCTCCTTTGCTCTCATCACCTACGCCACGTCTTACTTGCGTTGTCACTATCCGGCGGAGTTCACCTGTTCGCTTTTGAATTCGTTACCCATGGGCTTTTATTCGGCCTCCACTTTGCTGGAGGATGCTCGCCGAAACGGGGTGGAGGTGCGCGGCTTTTGTGCCCGGAGGAGCCACTGGGAGTGCACCCTCGAACCCTCCAACGAGCAGCGTTTTGGTATTCGGTTGGGCTTGAAGTTTCTCAAAGGGTTTCGAGAAGAGAGCGCCGGGAGGGTGGTGGAGAATCGACCCTATCGCTCGGTTCGAGAACTCACCCTAAAGGCGAGGCTGGATCGAAAGAGTCTGGAGTTGTTGGCCGCCAGCGGCGCCCTGGAATGTTTCGGCTCCAACCGGCGTACCGAGTTGTGGGCGGTGGACGATCACCTGGAGGCTCGCCGCCACCCCCTGACCTCTCACCTCTGGGAAGCGGGCCGTTCCTTTCAGGACCTTTCCAAAAAGGAAACGGTGATCTGGGATTATGAGCACACCGGCTTGTCGGCGGTGGGACACCCCATGGAGGGCTTGCGTCCGCTTCTCGACAGACAGGGCTATCCCGACGCCCACACGGTGCAGCGTATCCCCCACGGGAGATTTACCAGATTCGCTGCTCTGGTGATCTGCCGCCAGCGGCCTGCCACCGCCAACGGGACCACCTTTTTTACCCTGGAAGACGAGACCGGGTTTGTCAACGTGATCGTCTGGCCGAAGGTCTTTGAAAAACACTTCGTGGTGGCGCGGTCGGTCGGCTTTTTGGGAGTCGAGGGCCGGATTCAGAAGGCCCGGGGAGTGGTCCATCTGGTGGCCGACAAGCTGTTTCGTCCGAGCCTCTCAGAGCCTGTAGAAGTGGCAAGCCGCAACTTTCATTGAGAACCCCTGAAGAGAGGGTGAGCCAGATCGAGTTCGGCCAGGTTGTCTCGGTGCACGATCAAGACCTCGGCTTCTCGGGGGGCCACCGAGCAGGGGGGAAGGGGATCCACCATCTCCACCTGGCCGTTGGGTCGGACCTCCAAACTGACGAAGCCGAGCTTCTTGCTGATACCCTGGACCGGCGTGGAGTCCCAGGGGGTGTCGAATCCGGGGCCCAGCAGGATGGCTCCTACCTCCCGCTTCCAGAGCCGCGCGAAACTAAGCCCGATGCTACCTCCCTCCACATCGATCCCCCGGAAGTATTGGGTGGCCAGGGTGCGAGCATCCAGCCGGTAGGTCCAGGGGTCTTCCCGTAGGAGGATGTAGGAATCTTTGAGGGGTTTGGCTTCGTACCAGATGCGGATGGCCTGTTCAAAACGGTTTAGGCGGTAGACCCGCTCGGAGTCCGGGCGGTAGCCGTAGACCTCGCTGGTGAGAGCGTCTCCCACGTAGGCCGAGATCACTTCCCGCCCGTCGGAAAGAGCGATCATCGTGCCCACGCCGGTGGACTGGCGACGCGCGTACGCTCGGGTGCCGTCCAGTGGGTCCACGGTGAGGTAGAGCCCTCCGCCCGGGATGCGCAGCTCGTCCTCTTCAGCCAGCACCCCGTAGTGGGGGAAGTTTTCCCGGATCATACGCAGGTACATCTCCTGGGCTTCCCGGTCGGCCACCGTGACCACGTCGTTGAGGACCCCGTCTTTTCCCATCTTGGCCTCTGCTTCCACCACGAATCGATGGCGCTGGATGATCTTGATGGCCCGGCGCACAGCCTCCCGCATGACCACTCCCACTGTTGAAGGTGCGAGGGTACCGTAGTCTCTGCTCAAAGGTCAGTCGTTGCTCCTGATTTTCATCAGCAGTCGCAGGATCTCCAGATAAAGCCAGATCAGAGTGACCACCAGACCAAAGGCTGCGTACCACTCCATGTACTTGGGAGCGCCGTACTCCACCCCTTGCTCGATGAAGTCGAAATCGAGGACCAGGTTGAGGGCGGCGATCACCACCACGAAGAGACTGAAACCAATTCCGATCGGGCCCGATTCATGGATCATGGGAATGGGTGCGCTGAAGACCAGACTAGAAACCATGCTCACCAGATAGAGCAGAGCGATGCCACCGGTAGCCGCCACCACCCCCAACTTGAAGTTCTCGGTGGGCTTGATCAGGCCGGAGCGGTAGGCTGCTAGTAAACAGAAGAGAGTGCCGAAAGTCAGACCGACCGCCTGCATCACGATCCCTGGAAAATTGAGCTCGGCGATGGAGGAGATGACGCCCACCACGACTCCTTCGAGTAAGGCGTAGATGGATGCGGTGTAGGGCGACCACTGCTGCTTGAAGACCGTGACCATGGCGGTAATAAACCCCAGGAGGGAACTACCGATCAGCGCCGGGTAGAGAAGATGGGGATGAGTTTCCCACATACTCCAGACCGTGGAGGCGCTGAAGACCACCAGACAGAGTAAGAAAAAAGTCCGGTGGACGGTGCCGTTGAGGGTCATGGTCTCAGCAGAGCTATGGACGCCTCCTCGAAACTGGGCGAAGGTTGCTTCTTTGAGGGTAGGGTTCCCTGTTCTAAGTGCCATGGCGACAGTGTATCATGATCGACCCCTCAAGGGGAGCAAGCTTAAAAAATCCTGAAAGCTCCCTGTTTGGAAACATCTCGTCAACACTTCGCTCGGCCGCAAAGAATAGATTAGGGACGTAATAAGTTTTAAGAGGTTAATCCATGCAGATACGTCCGAACCAACTCCCCAACTCCATCCGCTCCGCGGCCCGACCTGTGGCCCCGGCGGCTCCTGCGGCTGTTCCTACCCAAGCAGCTGCCGTATCCTCGGAGAGCGCACAGCTCGGTTCCGTACCACCCCGCATCGCCAACCTGAGCACCGAAGCCGTGCAGGCCGTGCAGGCCGATATCGGTCAGACCGAGTACGTCGAGGGTGAAGTGATCGTGAAGTTGAAGCCCACCGAACAGAAGCTGTTCGGAGACTTCGCAGCCGAATACGGCGGCAAGGTGATCGAAGAGTTCGATATCCCTTCCAACATCTACAAGTCGTTCGACGGCGACCTCATTCGCATCAAGCTTCCGGCCGGCATCACCACCGCCGAAGCCATCGCGGCCATGAAGGAAGACGGTCGCGTCAGCTACGCCGAGAGCAACGATATTCAACAGTTTTACGGCCAGGAGGAGGCACAGGAGGGCGTTCCCAACGACCTGCACCAGAACCTCTGGGGCTTTCGCAACACCGGCCAGACCGGCGGTACCGCAGGAGCCGACGCTAGCATCGTGGATGGCTGGAAGGTAACCACCGGCAACAACAGCGCCGAGGGTCCCCTGATCGCCATCATCGACAGCGGCGCCGACCTGGATCACCCTGACCTGGTGGGCAACCTGTGGGTCAACCCGGGCGAGATCCCCGGAGACGGGATCGACAACGACGGCAACGGCGTGATCGACGACGTGCACGGCTATCACGCCGCCGACAATCACGGAAGTCCGGACGACCAGGTGGGTCACGGGACCCACGTGGCCGGTACCATCGGAGCCGTGGGCAACAACGCCGAAGGGGTGACTGGGGTTATGCAAAAGGCTCGCCTGATGCCGATCCGGATCGACTCCAACGGTAGCATCACCACTGACGGCGTGGTCCGGGCCCTGATGTACGCCACCAAGATGGGGGCCGACATCACCAACAACTCCTGGGGAGGTTCGCGGCTGAACAAGGCCATCGAGGATGCCTTCAAGGCGGCTCCGGCTCTACACCTGGCCGCCGCCGGCAACAACGGCACCGACGCCGATCGCAGCCCCTCTTATCCGATGGCCTTCGATATGCCCAACATGATCTCGGTGGCGGCCACTGACCACAACGATCGCAAGGCTTCCTTTTCCAACTACGGTCTGGTCAACGTGGATGTGGCGGCCCCAGGAAAAGACATCTACTCCACCAGAAACGGTGGAGGCTATCAAAACATGAGCGGCACTTCTATGGCCACTCCGTTTACCACCGGGGTAGCAGGCCTGATCCAGAGCGCTTATCCGGATGCCACCCCGACGGAGATCAAAGAGCGCCTGATCTACGGATCCGATGCGGTTGAGGCTTTGAAGAGCACCAGCATAAGCGGCGGCCGGGTCAATGCGGCCAACGCCCTGGAGAACGACACCGTGGCACCGGGTGCTCCCAACGATTTCGCAGCCCACGACACCAACAGCCGGGGTACCACCCTGCGCTGGACCTCCACCGGTGACGACAAGTGGTCGGGGCAGTCCTCGGCCACCGAATTGCGGGTCTCCACCGAGGCCATCAATCTGGAGAATTTCTCTGAAGCTCGGGCCGTTTCCACCCCCACCCCCGGCGAGACCGGTAACTTCGAGAAGGTAGCCTTCAACCACCAGCCCAGCACCACGCCTCAGACCTATCACTTCGCCATGAAGGTGGTGGACAACGTGGGCAATCGTTCGGAAATGCGCACCACCTCGGTCACCGTTCCGGCAGCCACCGTGGCTTATCAAAACGGATTCGATGCCCAGGAGGCTTCCTGGAGTCCTGAAGGCAACTGGGGTCGCGTGGCGGTGGAAGGCCGCGGGATGGTGTGGACCGACAGCCCTGATGGTGGCATGACTTCCGAGTCCAGCACCGGTATCACTTCGCCCACCATCAGCCTGAAGGACACCGCCAACAACCTGCTGCAGTTCGACGCCAAGTACAACCTGGGCTACTCCGACAAGGTGAGCGTACAGGTTTCCACCGACGGCGAAAACTGGACCGAGGCTTCCACCGTGGCCGATCGCAGCAACCGCTCCAGCGACTGGGCGAGCCACTCGGTGGACCTCTCGGCCTTCGACGGTCAGGACGTGAAACTGCGCTTCCAACTGGATGCGGGTCGAAGCAGCCGCCCGGCCGACGGCTTCTACCTGGACAACCTGGCCCTGCTGGGTGATCCCAGAGCCTGATTTTTAGGGCTCTTAAAACCCGAAAACCCCCGGTCGAAACCCCGGGGGTTTTTTTGGTTTTAAGAGCTTTTTGAGCTCTTTCTACAGGAAATCGAGGGCAGTGCAACGCCTGGAGGGAATCCAGGACAACATGCAGATGTGGGTCGGTCAGTTATCAGCGACCGGCTCGCCGGTCACCACCAACCGGTCAAACTGAAATCCGTCTTTAGAGACATCGCCGTCGGTCTTGAGGCGAAACCGGAGCTGGACGTCTTCTCGACCGGCGTACTGGCTCAGATCTACTCGCTCGGTGTGCCAACCGTCTAACAGGTTGTAGTTTTTGAGTTCGGTCCAGGGGGCCTGGTCGCCGCCGCTACGAGCTTCCAGATAGATCCGGTCGAAGTTGATCTCCAGATCGTGGCGGCAGTCGAACTGCAGTTGGGCGGTCTGAAAATTGGCCAGGCTGAAGGGTTTGCTGGTCAAGCTTGCCATCTGGTCGCGCTCGTAAAACCCGCCGGGAGAGTCGCTCCAGACCTGGCCTCGACCTTCCACCAGTTCCCGGCCCCAGTCGCCCTCACCGGTCCAGTTGGTCTCGGAGTCTTCGAAGGCAACGTGGGCTTTGGGCACGGCGACTCTCAGAGTTTGCATGCCCGAACGGTTGCCCACGTTGTCCACCGCACGCACGGCCACGAACAACTCGCGATCGGCCGCCGATGGGGTGAGTGGAAAGGTGACCGTCTCGAGTTGGCCGGGAGCTTTGGGCGCTCCCATAAAAACCTGGGGTTTGGTCTTGAGTTCGTCTTCGCTGAACGGCTTGTCGGAGTACGCGATCTCATAGGCCGAAGCGGTTCCGTGAATTCCGTCGTCTCCCGAAGCTTTCCAGCGGAGGGCCACCGAGCGAGAGGTCACTTCACCGCTCTGGAGATCGCTCACCATACCGGGAGCGACCTGGTCGTTCTCCAGGGCACGGGCCAGATTCAGCCTTCCCCCCGAGACCAGTTTGCCTGCCAGTTGAGGCAGGCGATCGGTGCTAAACATCAAGCGTTCCTTGAGTTGCTGGTTGCTCAAATCCGGAAACTTACTGAGCACCAGGCTGGCCGCTCCGGAAACGTGGGGAGTGGCCATGGAGGTGCCGCTCTTGTTGCCGTACTCCCCGCCCGGAAGGGTGGAGTAGGTATTGACCCCGGGGGCAGCCAGGTCCACCGACTGGGCCCCGTAGTTGGAAAAGTTCGCCAGTTGATCCTGGTGGTCGGTGGCAGCCACCGCCAGAATATTGTTCAGGGGGTAGGCGGCCGGAAAGAGCGGCTTCAAGTCGGAATCATTTCCGCTGTTGCCGGCAGCGCAGATGTGTAGGGCGGGGCTGGCCGCCAGGGCATCCACCAGTGCCTGATCCGGGTTGGTCCCTCCCCAGGAGTTCTGGGTCACCCGGGCTCCCTGGGCGTCGGCGTAGGTGAGAGCGGCGATGGCGTCGGCCATAGTGCCGAAGCCTCCGGAGATGAAGCGGCAGGGCATCAGTTGAGCTTCCCAGGCTACCCCGGTCACCCCCAGGCCGTTGTTGCCCACGGCCGCCACGGTGCCGGCCACGTGGGTGCCGTGGGAGCCGCTGTCTCGGGGGTCGCCGTTTTTCTCGGCGGCGTTGTAACCGTGGATGTCGTCGATGATGCCGTTTCCGTCGTTGTCGATCCCGTCGCCGGGGATCTCGCCCGGGTTGGTCCAGATGTTGGCTTGAAGGTCGGGGTGGGTGTAGTCGGTGCCCGAGTCGATGATCGCGATCAGGGGCGCTTTGCTGCGATCCCCCGAGGTGTCGGCCCAGCCGGCCGGGGCCGAGATACGCTCCATGCCGTAAAGGTCAGGGTGAAGATCATCGGGCCTGACTTCCCCGAAATGACCCACGATCTTGTTGGTGACGGCGTAGTCCACTCCCGGATCCTGGTGCAGCTTTTGCATCGCCCGCTCCAGGCCTTCCGGGCTTCGGTCGTCGAGCTTGAGGTGCAAGATCTCGGAACTCGAGAAGGTGTCCTGCAGAGCAGGCGCACCCCCCAACGGGTAGCGCGCGGCCACTTCGCCAAGCTCCTGGAGGGGGTTGTTCTCGGCGGCCAGGGAGTGATTCGGCTTCAGGCGTACCAGCAGTTCGCCGGGCACATGGTTGGGGCGTAGTTTCATGGTCATGACGACCCCACCATAGCGTGCTATAAGCTCTGAGAAGTGAAAGGAAAGTTACAATGTCGAGGAGTCGGCAGAATCTTCCATCGGCCTATCCCTCCGAATAGCTCCGGATGAGTTTTTGCCCATTTTCGTAGTACCGCCGAGCCTTTTCCAGCAACGGTTGGTAGGAGCGGATCTTTGCGAAAAACGCCTGGTTCTGGATGACCTGAAAGCCCGTGAGGTCGGTCTCCAGTTCCTCCTCGGCGAAGAGCAGGACGCAGCCCTGAAAGGCTTTGAATTCCTCGGCGTGCTCGTCCATGGCCTGCTCCAGAACGGTGACCCCGGCCCGTACGATCTTGATCCGTAAGGGGTGCTCAGCGGCCTCTCCTTGCAGGTTTAAGCAGAGGCAGGTTCGCAGCAGGACCCTCTTGGGGACGTATCTCATGCTCACGTTCTGCTCCCCGTTGAGAAACTGTAGCATCCAGGCAGCCGAACTGTTTCCGTCCGGCTTGAGGGAATTGTTGGCCCGAATGGACGAGACCCAGAGATTCACGTGATGGGCCCGCACCACGTAAGCGCTTAGCGAAGGCCGCAGGATGCTGCACGGCACTTCGTGGTTTGCCGCCAGTTGGTAAACGATGTTGTCGGCCGCGTGGCAAGTATGGACGTAGCCCACGTTTTCGGTCCACTGGGTGGTCCGCAGGTGGATATTGAGTTCCGAACTGGGATGGCTCTCCAGTTCTTTTGCGTCCACCACGATCCTGACCCCGGAGTAGCGGCAGTGTTCCTCCAAAACTTTGGCCGCCGCTGCTCGGCGCCGGGCTCCCTGCCAAAACTTCCAGGTTCTGGGGTGGAGCACGGAAAGGGTGTAGGCAAAGGGGTAATCACCCTCATCCAGGGGGCGGCTCAAGACGAAGTCTTTGATGGAAAATTGCCGCTTTCGATCGATATAGACGCGTCGGCCTTTGTGCCCCTGGGAGTAAGACCAGAGTGTTTCCAGATTTTCCCCGCTGACGGTCCCGATCAGGCCGCTGACCAGGTCGGCCATAATGGGGTCCTTGATCGCTAGAGGGTCCGCGAAAGCTCGGTGAATCGATTCTGAATCGGTAAGAGAGCCACCCCTGGGGGCACGAAACCGCACCACGGTGCGGTAACGCTCGATCTTGACGTTGATCACGTCGGCCCTTAGGTGGTGGGCCACCTGAACGAACTTGAGCAAGTAGTGGCTGGTGGATGGTAGAGCAAAGGCAGCCAACTTGTCGGCCGCTTTGGAGAGATCGAGGCTAAACTGCAAACCTGCAGATTCCAGGTTGCCTTCCGATGCCTGCTCCTCCAGGAACCGCTCAAGCTCCATGGCATCCCTTCACAAATAGCACCGAACCTGCTCTCTCCATAGAGGCCAGTCATGAATACCGGGTTCATCCCACACGTGGCAACGATGAGGAATCGCCAACCGGTCCATCTCCCGAGCCAGGGCCAGGGTCGGCTCCTTGCAGAAGTCCCATCGACCGGAGGCCAGTAGGAACTCAACGGTTCTAACCTTTGGGTCTAGAGAGCTTCGGTCGAGGCTCTTGAGAAAATCCAGGGGTGAATTGGCCAGCACGTCTTCGTCGAAGTAGCCGTCTACGTACTTAAAGGCTTCGTACTCCCCGGACATGGCGACCACTCGACTCGCTGAGCCTGGATTGCGCAGGCCGAAGTTGACCGCATGAAACCCCCCGAATGAGGCTCCCGTGACGATCAGAAACGGATTGCTGTTGCGCCGTTGCAGAGCCGGTAAGAACTCGTGCAGGAGGTATTCTTCGTAGGCCAGTTGCCACTCCAACTGGGTGCGCTGGTGGTCCTCAAAGTTGTACCAGGAGAGACGATCGATCGAGTCTACGCAAAAGAGTTGCAACCAGCCCCTGGCCAGATGCTCGGCGAGCCCGGGCAGCATGTGAAAGTCTTCCCACTGGTAAAATCGCCCCTTGGAGGTGGGAAATACCAGGACCGGGGCGCCGCCCCAACCGTAAACCAGGTGTTCCATCTCCATGCCCAGGCTGGCGGAGTAGATTTTCTCGTAGCTTCTCAAGGCTGGTCAGCTCATTTGGGTAAGAGAGACCGCTTGGAAGCCGTCGTCCGAATCCTCGGTTTCGTCATCGGCATCCGGGGCGGTGGGGGAGGAGACAAAGTGCTCTTCGACCGTATCGTCGCTCTCTTCCATCACCGGGCGATGACGGTTGGGCATGGCTTCCATGGCGCTTCGGAGTACGGTGTCGGCCCCGGTGGGCCAGTTGAGCTTGTCGGCAATGGAGATAATGGTTTCTCGGTCCGGACAGCTCTGGATCCAGCGGCTGAGAACGGCATCCATGGCGTCCGGATGATCGCCTGCCATCAAGGTAAGGCGACACAAAACCTCTCGGACCCGGGCCTGCTGAGTGGGACGGATGTCTGCACTGTTGAGCAGCGCCAGGCGACGGATCCCTTCACAGCGATAGTTCTCCAGGGGAATGGACTTGAGATGCTCCAGGGATCGCAGGTGGTCTTCGGAGAGGATCGACATAGAGAGATCGATCAGAGCGCGGCAACGCAAAATCACGTTCTTGAGCTTGTCCGCGTGCTCTTCGGCTTTCCGGTAGTTTTGCAGCCTGATTTCGGTACGCAGGATCCCCAGGCGTTCCTCATCGGTGAGTTGGTCCGAGGAACGGGCCGTCTCCAGAACGGGCAAGAGTTCATCCACCCGATCCAGTCGCTGGGCCAGATAGAGCAGGTCCAGAAAAACCGGCATGCCGAGCCACTCGCTGTGGTCGTGCTTTTCCAGATAATCTTTGGCCCGGTTAAAAAGTTTGCGGGTCTGGGTCTTGTTCTCAACGACCATATAAACCTTAAGAAGCGCCGTGGCTGCTAAGAGACCTCGAGCTTCCTCCTGCTCGTCGAACAGGCCACGGGCTTCTTTGACCAGGCGGCGAGCTTCTTTTTCTTCTCCGGAAGAGTGAAAGGCGGCCGCCAGATCCGAGAGGAGATGAACGCGCAGGTCCAGTTCATCGATGCTGCGTACAGCCTCGGCTGCTTTGCTGCGGTAGAGCTTGGCGTGATGGTTGGAGCCGAGGCGGGAGAGCCCGGCTGCCAAAATGACCATGGCTCGCCCCTTGGCCTCTAGTTCGGCCGGGCTGTCGTCAAACCGTAGACTGGATCCCAGGCGCACGATTTCATCGGCGCTCTGGCTGTCACCGGCCGAAGCGCTACTGAGAAGTCGGACCAGTTGCTTGCTCTCTAGATCGAGCTCTTGCAGGCACGCCCGGAGTTCCAGGGCATGAAAAGTCAGATCGCGAGCCCGGCTGATCGGCCCGGTGGTGGCCACTTTTTCAGCCAGAATTAGCAAAGCGTTGGCCCGGCCTTCGCTGGAGGCGATGGAAAAGGCGGTCGCGGCTGCCAGTGAGACGCGCTGGGAAGCCTCCAGGGGACGCCCTTTGAAAGAGAGCAAGACGGCGAAGCGACCCAGAAAACGACTCTTCTCGGAGGGCTCCTCGAGGGCCAGGATCCGCTCCGAGAGAGCATCCAGTAAGGGGGTTGAAAGCTCCTTGGAGTTAGAGTCTTCGAGGCTCTGGATGAGCCCGGCCAGAGAGTGCTTGAGAATGTCGGGGTCGGCGATTTCAGCGGTCCAGGAGAGCAGATCCTCAAAGGCTTGATCGACCCAATCTTCGGTGCTCACGGGGATCAAGGCAGCAGCCAGAGTGGCCACCGGAAGCCGCCGCTCTTTCACATCCTCGAGCCGCCTCGCAAACTCTTCTCGAGGCTTTTTGGCGGTCTCCAGGAAATCTGGGAAGGCTTTCTTCTTATCGCTGTTCTTCTGGATTCTGGCCAGCCGGGATTCAAGCTCGCGGAGGAGTCTCTGCCGGGTCTTTCCCGGCTCAAATTTTTGGGCCAGTTCCATGGCCTTCTGCAGGTAGTCGACTCGCTTTTTCGAGGGCAGATGGTGGTTTCTGGCCACCGTCTTCCAGGCCAGGCAGCCTTGCTCGGTCAACTCATCCATGGTCAGGATCTCTTCGATCTGGTCGACCAGCGTTTGGGGAAGCCCCGGTGTACCGAGCATCCCTCCCAGGAGGCTGGAGGCTAATTCCACATCCAACTCGGTCAGGTCGACCTTGGAAAGCTGGTCGGCATCTCTCAAAAAGCGGAGGGTTTCTTCCCACTGCCTGGCCTCCAGGGTTTGCGAGGCAAAGAGTAGCCAGACCAGGAAGCGCTGCGGTTCGCCGCTGATGAGATGACCATTTTCCTGGGCCAATTCGAGGTGGCCGGCATCGGCCAGGCGGTGCACCGTCTTGACCGATTGCTGCTTGCGGAGTTGGGCGATCCGGCACCCGAAGGAGATGATGCGGGGCAGGTCGTCGGTCTCCAGGCTGGCCAGCAGTGAAAGTCTGAGATCCTTGAGCACACTCGGTAGCATGCCGGTTCTTTCCAGTTTGAGCTGGGAGAAAGAGCCTTCGTTGAGCCAATGGAGCACCGAGAAGTCTTGCTGTCGCGAAGAGCGGGCCAGGCGATCGCAGTGCAGCACCAGGTAACGCCAGCCGTAGGGGTCGTGCATTTCGTTCCAGGACTCGAAGGTGTCTCGGAAATAGGAGACGATGCGGCCGTGGACAGCTCCCATGTCGCGGCTGAAGGTGCTTTTGAGGCTGGCCGACATACCGGGACTGAAAATGGCCAGGCGACCGTTGTCATTGGTGAGGATGGGACTCAAGTAGTCGACCGCCTCTAAGATCTGTACCGAGGGTATCCCGGTAAAATCGCTGAGAGCTCCGAAAGGAAGAGGCTCCGGGGTGTCCGCCAGTAGGAGGGCGAGTTGCTCCATAAGAACCCGGACGTTGCCGTCGTGGGGCCGGGTCGTCTCACGCCACAGGGCCACGTAGTAGGAAGCCAACTGCAATAGGCCCTGGTGGGGGTTTCGCACCAGAAACTCTGCCTCCCGAAAGGTCGAGATCCGATCGGCCAGATAGCCAAGGTTATGCGTCTCGAGGTACTGTCGCAGGTCGGCTCGGTGGCGCTCTTCGGTAGGATTTATCTCGAACTGCCAGGTGCCGGGCGACTGGAGGCTCTCGTGGTGCACCCCCGGGCGGTAGGCAAACAGCAGGGGAACCCCCGGAAAATCATGGGCCAGCCGCCGACTTCTCCAGACCACTGGAGGAGCCTGTTCCACCGAGTCGAGAATCAGAAGGTTGGGGGCGTGCCCTCCCAGGGCTCCGGGGGAGAGCTGGGAGGGCCATTCCAGTCCAGGTGCTCCGTGGGAGAAATCCAGGACCACGGTACCCGGTACGCTCTGGGCAAAGGTGTGAAGGATCCGACTCTTACCCGCACCCGGAGGCGCACTTAAGCAGGCATAAAGACCGCCGCTATTGAGCCATGTCGAAAGCTCGTCCAGTAGCCATTGCCGTCCGATGAGTTTATTTTGCTCTAGTTCGCTTTCCGTCTCCAAGTAGGACTCCCCAGTTTCGTTGCTGCCCGCTTTCGGTAAGAGGAGAGGGACTCCTTGGCGATAAGGACTCGGGCTTGAATTGCTCTAAGATTTGCTGGGAGTTTCGCCTCTGACAGAAGGGAAACCGGGAGATCAGGAACATTTTTCAATTATGAATACCCTATTAGACCTTAGCAAAAGAGAGACTGGCCTGGGGGTTTTGGCGTCGACTCTTCCCGTGGTGGAGTTGGCACGACATGTTTGGATCGACGAACGAGCCATTGAGAAGCTTTGTGGCTGTTTGATCGATGAGAGTGTCCAGGCACCGGCCTGGGATGAGCGTTACCATTGGAGCGACGGCACCCTGAAAACTGCCGGCGCGATTCTGATTCTGGATGCCTGGAACTTCTGTTTCTGGCCTGACTGTGGTCAGCAGAAGTGGAGGGTGAAGTATCGAGGCAAAACGGTCAACGGGTATATGGCCCTGGCTGCCTGCGTGAAGCGGGCCATCGAAGAGGGGTATGAACTTTACCTGCCTGAACGTCTGGTCAAGCTGAACTCTAAGGACCTCAAGAAGATTTTTCGCGGTCAGGGTGAGATACCGCTCCTGGAGAAGCGACTCGACCATGCCCACGAGATCGGTCGGGCTCTACTGGAGAAGTGGGACGGCGACTTCGTGAACATGCTGAAGGCAGCTGAAGGGAGCGCCGTCTCTCTGGTGGAGTTGGTGATCGACAGCTTTCCCTGCTTTGATGACGCGACCATCTACCGGGGGCGCGAAGTTAAGTTTTACAAGCGCGCCCAGATCTTGCCGGTGGACCTGATGGGAGCCATGCGAGGTGAACCGCTGGTGGATTTCCATGACATCGGCAGCCTGACCGCTTTTGCCGATTACAAGATTCCCCAGGTTTTGCAAGCCCACGGTGTGCTGCGATACTCCCCCGAACTGATGGCTCTGCTGGAGCGCCAGGAGGGCTTGGTCTGCGGGGATCCTACTGAAGTGGAGATCCGGGCCGGGATGGTATGGGCGGTGGAATTGATCCGCCGCGAGATGGCGGAACGGGGCCGGCAACTCCCTTCTTTCGAGCTGGACTGGATGCTCTGGAATCTAGGGCAAGAGCCGATGGAGAGTGAATGGCCGTATCATCGAACTAGAACCGTTTATTATTGATGTAAGATTCGGAATGGTGGTAAATTCGGAATTCCCGTATTCCCATGTTTCCAAATGGCGGGATTCGGCTAAAATACAATTTGGCGGGGAGCTTCTCGAGAGAAGAAGAGCAGACGAACGGATTGGATATGGGCCGGGTGCCACAGGAGACCAGAGTTTTGAGACCCGCACGGAATGAGTCGTCCGGGGTTGTGCTTTCCCTCCTTCCCGGTTCCGTACTGGGTGAATTAGCACAGCACATGAATAAGCCTACGATGAACCCGAAGCCGGAAGTTTTGGTGTTGGATTCGCAGCCCCGCGTGCGGGATCGACTCAACGAGATCTTACGGGACATCATACAGATCCGAGTTGCAGATTCTCCGCGGCAGGCGCTGGAGGTCTTGTCCCAGCAGTCGATTTCCGTGGTGGTGACCGACCAGCGCTGGCTGACGAATGGCAGGGACCTGCTGCGAGAAGTCTCGGAGATCTCCCCCGCGACTCGGGTGATTCTCACTGGATTATCTCATCCGGATGAAGTTTTGAGGGCGGTGGACCGGGGTCATATCTACGCCTATCTGGCCAAGCCCTGGGAGCCCCTGGAACTCAGGCTCACCATCACCCAGGCGGCGGCCCACTACGAGTTGGTAAGAGAACTCAACCTGGAGAAGCTCCATTTCCAGCAATTGATGGACAAGATACCCGATGTCATCTATTTCAAAGATGCAGAGCGTCGTTTTACTCGGGTCAACCGGGCCAAGGCCGACCTTGTGGGGGTGGAGAATCCGGAAGAGTTGATCGGTAAAGGGGACTGGCAATTTTTTTCAGCTGAAGAAGCCTCTCGAATTCAGGCTGAAGATGATACGGTCTTGTTGCGAGGTCTTCCGGTCGTGGACCAACTTCACTCCTTTACCCCGCCAGACGGCAAGCAGCGCTGGTTTTCTACCACCAAGGCTCAGTTGTCCACCGAAATGGGTGGGGGTCTGGTGGGTCTCTCTCGGGATATCACCGCTCGGAAGCTTGCCGAGGACAGGTTGCAAGAGGTGGTGCCGAAATTGGTGGCCGCCGAGAAGGAGAAGCGCGAGTTTTGCGCCCAGGTCGTCCTGGCCGTGACCGGAGGTTCCCTGCACCTGGTGGAAGCCGAAGAAATTCCCACGCTTGGCCGCCTGGTCTTTGACTACGATCTCGAGGATAGGGCCAGCTACAGTCGGATTCGCAAGGAGTTGAGGGGTCTCGGAGAGCAAGCCCATTTAGAGGAAGAAGAGGTCGAGGACTTGGTCCTGGCCGCCGGGGAGGCGATCACCAACGCCGTCAAACACGCCAGGCAGGGCCGCTGTCAGGCCTCTCTGGAAGGTGACTGCGTGGTGGTTCGGGTGAGTGACCGGGGTGAAGGGATCGATCCGGCCGCGCTCCCGGATACTCTCTTTAGAGCCGGCTTTTCTACCAAGGTGTCGCTGGGGCTTGGTTATACCTTGTTGCTCAAGCTGGTCAACGAGATGTGGTTGGCCACCGGCCACGAGGGCACGGTCCTGCAGATCTTAAAGAGGCGGCCCTGTCCCCAGAGCAAGGAAGCCGCACTTCAGGCCTTATTGGATCGTTTCTGATTTACAGAATCTGATATTTATCCACCTCAGGTCCACGCTTATCCCAACCCTTCAACGTTGACATGGTCAGGTCACCGTGTTTTGATATGTGGGGAAAATTGCGTGGTCCGATCTTACCCGGGTTGTGATTGCACGCGTAATCTGGGAGATACGAAAGGTGAATTGTTCGGTACTGGTTCTGAACGCTAGCTACGAATATCTCAACGTGACCACGTTGCGTCGAGCAATTAAGCTGCTTTACAAAGACAAGGCGGAGATGTTGGAGACGGTTAAAGGGGAGCTTTTTTGCTCAGCGAGCCGCAGGCATGACCTGCCCTCGGTGATTCGTATGAATTACTACATCCGCCGTCCCTTTCAGGATGTACCGCTGAGCCGCCGCAACATTTTGGAGCGAGACTCTCACATCTGCCAGTACTGCGGACAGTACGGCGACACCATCGACCACATCATACCTCGTAGTCGGGGAGGCGGAGACTCCTGGATCAACTGCGTCTGCGCCTGCGGTCCTTGCAACCGCAAGAAAAAGAATATGACCCCCGAGGAAGCTGCCATGGATCTACTGGGCGAGCCTCGCCGCCCTTCGGCAATTCCCTGGCTTCGAAACCGCAAGGTGAAAAACCGCAAAGAGTGGGGCCGCTACCTCTACGAGGCGACCTAGAAGGCGGGCCTAGCCTACTTCGCTGGAAAGCGCGAACATAAAGTCCGCCTGGGCGATCTCCTCGTCACCGACTCGGCAGGTGATCCGTGTTTTTCCAGCGTCTTTGCGGATCCGTAACATTTCGGCCTCGATATCCAGCCGTTCTCCGGGGCGGGCGTTGCGGTGGAAGACGGCGTTGTCCAGCGCCCCGAAAAGGATGTACTTGCCCTTGGAGTCGGGCTTGCTCATGATGACCGCAGCCCCGATCTGGGCCATGGTTTCGGAGAGCAAAGTGGGAGGCAGTTGGGGATCGTCGGGCAGATATCCGTTGAAGAATTCTTCGTTCAGGGTGAGCTGTTTGATGCCGTAAGCTTTGTTCTCACCTTCGGTGTGGGTGATACGATCGATCAAGAGGAACGGGTATCGGTGGGGCAGGGCAGCCATGATCTGGCCGATGTCCATGGCTCCGGTTTTGGGGGTTTCTTCACTCATCTGGATGAGACTATTTTCATGGGCTGGGCAAGAACCCTGTTTTCAGAGAAAAGCGCTGGGAAAGTGCCACCAGTTCGATTCGGCAAGCTTCCTGAGAGAAGCGTGAAAAATCCCAGTATCCCACGCATTCGGAGGCAAGCGACACACTCTCCAGGACGGCTGACAGTCCCGCTCGATAGCGTTTTGCCACGGCCGATTCTCCGGTCCTCAAGGTCCAACCGCTCAAATCGGTGGGGAGCCCGTGGCTGGAGAGATAAATGATCAGCCCCAGGTTGAGTCCCTCCATCTCCTGGATGGGGTGGGAATCGACGATCACGCCGTCCTTGAGCCAGTATACTCGGGACGGCATCTTTCGCCCATTGTTGAAATCGAAGCAGAGGCACCAGAGTGCCCCGACCGGTTGCTGGTGATGCCGCCAGTATAGCCTCATCTTCCGGGCCGGAGTTAGATCCCTCTTGGTGGTAGCTGCTTGCGCCCAATCCTTCCAGCGTGATTCGAGTTGAAAAGCGGGAAGCAGCCTGCTGCTCGGACCGCTTCCCCACAAGAACGGCTCGACTCCACTGGTTGTCACGCCCACTTCAGTCTGCGAAAAGTTAGAGATCTCACAAGAATCAACAGCAAAGCGAATCGGGCAGAGATAGGCGCGCCGGCGCAGTTCTCTTTCCTCCTCGACGAACCACCCCCCGCCCCCGAAGAGTCGGGCCAATCTTGCTCCCCAACCTTGTTTCGGTGCTCCTACCGAGAGATAGAGCTCTTGTTTTGCCGACAGATTTCCCTGGTCGAAGCTGTCACTCACCAAGATCTCCCCTTCGTTCAGGATCTTTAGCCAGGGATTGCGGGCTCCCCCGAAGAGTTGAAGCAGGACGGCTCGTTTCTGGGAGATCCCTACGACGCGGAGCGCCTCGGCCAGATTTTTCATGAAAGGAGAGGCTTCGAGCACAGGGTTGGTCAGGACCCGGCTGAACAGGTCCAGATTAAAAGCTTCTACCAGGTCTTCGAGTTCGATCTGGACGAAGTTGCCTCTGATTTTGAAAGTCAAGCGCTCGGCCCCGCCCACCACGGCCGCCTGCACGATCTTGAGGACCCACGCGCTCTCCCGGGGTAAGCTGTGTTTGGAGAGCTTTTCCAGCGCTTTCGAGGTAGCGAGGGTGAAGCTGCCGGAGGAGTCAACCCGACCCTCGGTCCGTTCGGACTTTAGATACCTTTCAATTTCTCTGGACAAGGCCGGACAGTATCCTTTCAGATGCCGATCATTCACCCTCAGGATCGGTCTCACCCGCTGACCGGTGGGCTACGATCGAGCGATGAGCAGAGTAGTCCTCGTCCTTCTTCTTCTTCTTCTTCTTCTTACGCTCGCGACTGGTTGCGATCTTCCTCGGGATACCGCCGGAACCCTGAAGCAACTCGATGGCGGTATTCTTCGAGCCGGGATGGTCCGTCCCGACCCCCGGGGAAAGGCTCTGTTGGAGGAGTTTGCCACCCGCGGGGGGGGCGCTTACGAAGAGGTAGTGGCCTCGCCGGAGGTGTTGCTGAAGGCGCTGGAGGTGGGAGAGATCCAGGCGGTCTACGGCCAGATCGTGGAAGGAAGTGTGCTCAGCAAGCAAGCTCCCATGTCTCGCCCTTACCACACCCTCTACCCGAACTTCTCCCGGCAGACCCCCTCCGGTGAGGAGGCCCTGGAGGCCGGTGGAGTAAAGCCTGGAGAAGGGATGGATGCGCTGTGGCTGCGGGTTCATTCCCCCTATCGAGTGGATGCCGGATCCCCCTATGAAATCGAACTTTCCGAGCTAGAACCGACCGGCCGAAAACCGGACCTCCCTGAACAGAGGTTGGTTTTTCTGGTCCGTCCCGGGGAGCACCGCTTTTTGCTGGAGTTGGACAAGTTTCTGCTGTCCGGGAGCAGCGGTTCCAATGAGTAAACAAAAACAGCAACCGGCTCTCACTCCTATTTCCTATCACCCCAGAAGCCAGGAGCACCAGGAACTGATCGAGCAGGCGCGGAGACTGGAGATGCTGTCCATCGGCTTTATGATCTCGGTGGTCACCCTGATGTATCTGGCCTCGGGAAACTCTCAGTCCATGAAGACCGCCCTGCTCGAAGATGTGCTGTCCTTGATCCCCCCGGCCGCCTTTTTGCTGGGTCATCGCTGGTCTCAGAAAAAGCCCACGCCCTGGTTTTGTTTCGGCTTCCAACGGACGGTCTTGATCGCCTACCTGACGGCTGCCGTGGCCCTGCTTGGACTGGGCTCGTTCGCCGTCATCGACTCGGCGATCAATCTCCTGACCGCCCATAAACCCACCCTGGGCTCCATGGTTTTTCAGGGACAGGTGGTCTGGCAGGGGTGGGTCATGCTGGTGGTGTTGCTGTACTCGGCCATTCCTCTGGTGATTTTAGGGCATAAGAAGTCGAAGCTTGCCAAGAAACTGGGAGACGACGTCTTGATGGCCGATGCGGCTACCAATAAAGCTGACTGGATGACTGGTCTGGCGGCAGCGGTAGGGGTGATTGGACTGGGTTTCGGGATCTGGTGGTTGGACTCGGTCATGGCTCTTTTGATCGCTCTGGATATCGTCAGGGATGGAACCGTCTACCTGAAGAACGCGGTGGGAAAGTTGATGGATCGGGCCCCTTCCGTGGTGGGTGATTTCGATAAGCCTCATCCTCTCATAGGGAAGATTCGGGAGAAGATACTGCAGTTCGGGAAGGGCGACCTTTGCGAGTTGAGGGTACGGTCGCTGGGGCGTTACGTGACCGGTCAAGCGGTGGTGGCGGGGGTGAGTGACTTCGAGGAGATCAAAGCCATGGAAGAAGCCCTGCACGAAGAGTTTCCGGAACTCATCAACTTCGTGGTCACGGCTTGCTAAAGGGTCTGGACTGCTCCCTTTTGAACTGTTTCTCTATGAAATTTTCTAGTGTTCTCAGTGCTGTTCGTACTCCCGTAGGTCGATTCGGTGGCCTGCTTTCCAACCACACCGCCGCCCAACTGGCAGGCCTTGCCATCAAAGAGGCGCTGGTGCGGGCCGGACTTCAGCCGGATCTGGTCGATCTGACCATCGTGGGTCACGCCCGCCAGGCCGCCAACGGGCCCAACCCTGCCCGACAGGCTGCCCTGGCAGCCGGAATCCCTGATGAAAAGCCGTCCTGGACCTTGAACCAGGCCTGTGCTTCCGGCCTGGCGGCGATCGACCATGCCCACAAAGCGTTGCTGCTGGGTGACGCCGAGATCGTGGTGGCCGCTGGAATGGAGTGTATGAGCAGGGTCCCTTACTATCTGGAGAATGCTCGCTGGGGCCTGCGTCTGGGCCACGACCAACTGGTCGACGGGATGTACAAGGATGGCTTTTTCTGCCCCATGTCGGACATGGTGATGGGGGAGACGGTGGAGCTACTGGCCGATGAGTTCGAGATCTCTCGGCAAGAGCAAGACGAATTTGCAGCCGCCAGCCAGCAGAAGTGTGAGGCGGCTCGAAAAGCTGGTAAGTTCACCGATGAGATCGTGGGGGTGGAGGTGAAGGAGAAGCGCCAGAAGGTCGTTATGGCCACCGATGAACACCCCCGGGACGGGGTGACGGCGGCCGGGCTTCAGAGGCTCTCGCCGGTTTATAAGCTAGCTCACCGCGAGGGCACGGTGACCGCCGGAAACGCCTCCGGGATCACCGATGGAGCTTCGGCCCTCATTCTGACCACCGCGGATAAAGCCCGGGAACTGGGTCTGGAAGAGATGGCCCGCTACACCGGCGGAGTGGTGGCCGGCTGTGCTCCGCGCAGGATGGGCCTGGGCCCGGTCCATGCGCTCAGTGCGCTGGAGAGAAAGTTTGGTCGCCAAGCCGGTGATTTCGATATTGTGGAGATCAACGAAGCGTTTGCGGCCCAGGTGATCGCCTGCCAGCGAACTCTCCAGATCCCGGCGGACAAGCTCAACATCAACGGGGGCTCGATCGCTATGGGGCACCCCATCGGCTGCACCGGAAATCGCATCGCGGTCTCACTGCTCCACGAACTGCGTCGCCGGGGAGGGGGCAGGGGCCTGGTCACCCTGTGTGTCTCCGGGGGGTTTGGGATCGCGGGAATGTTCGAAACCGCCTAATTTTTGCAGCCCGCACCGGAACCGCAAAGCTGAAGGAACTTTGGACTTGCCACCTAACTTAGGTTCGCCTAATATTCTTGTTAGGTATAACTAACAGTTGGTGGATGCCCGAATGAACATGCAGATCGAAACCACGAATCCCGCCTCTCAGCCCTTTTTGGAGTTGGGAATTTCAAGTGATGCCGCCGACAAGGCCCTCTTGCTGTTGAGTGCCGGCGGTGCCGAACCCCCGGAATTGGAGGAGCGAGTGGCCCACCTGGCCGACCTGTGCCAGGCCTGCGGTAGTCTGCCGAACGCCAAACTCGCCTATTCTCTGGCCGGTCGGTCGGGCCACACGTTTAATAAGCAAACCTGCGGGCTGCTGGCTCAAGCGCTTTGTTGTTCGGGGTGTGTGCCCGCTGCCGTGCGCCTTTGGAAGAAGGCGCTCGAGGCCGATGTCAATGAGGCCGGCTTCCTGGTCACCGCGGCCCGACTGGGCGAAGACGGGGCCGAACAGATTCGGGTCTTGAATGCTCTCAAGTTAAGCCCTGACAAGTTGCCGGCGGCCGAGGAGTTGGCCCGCCGCCTACGGGCCCACGGCTGGGCCTGCGAGGGTAGTTGGGGCGCTGTGACCAGCCCTCAGCGTTCTCTGGTCTGGTGGGACCACGCGGTGCCTTCAGAGCGCCGCCCCTTCGGAATGAGTCTCACCACCCATCCGATCAGCTTGCGAAACAAGCTTGGGGTTAAGCTGTTTTTCGATGTCCGCCATGAGATTCTGGGTACCACCGATCGTTGCCATCTCGAGGTGAGCGTGGATGGAAAGCGGTGGGAGAAACTGGTCAAGTTTGAAGGGGTTAGCGACTGGACCTCAACCGAAGTGGATCTCTCTCGCTTTACGGAAGAAGAGATCCTCCTGCGTTTCCACGTTCTGTCCGGTGGACAGCGCAAGGGGCGTGGAATGGAACTTGCCGACTTACGCCTGGAGTGGGTTCAGGTCACTCGCCAGCAGAAGCTTGAGTTTACCGAACATTCCGAGGAATGGGAGGTCGAAGGTTCGCAATTGCTGGGTAAGAAGAGCGAGGTTGCAATCTGCAGCAACGACTTCAGCGTTTCCGGGCTGACCACACCCACGGTCACCCTGGAGGCGCGACTTCAGGCCTCCTCGGTCTACGCCGAGGGCACCATCGAGGTTGTTTCCGGCGAGGAAGTCGTGGCGAGGGAGACTATCACGCCAACTTCGGAGTGGTTGCAGCTCAACTTGCAACTCCCTGAATCCCTCTCCGGGGACCTCAAGCTCAGATTCTGTTCACGCTTCAACAAGCGCAAGGAGTCCGACGGCCTCTGGGTTCGCAACCCAAGGGTCCGGGCGGGCACGGAGTCGGGCCGAGCAACCGTGGGGTTGGATGGAGGCTTCGACGACGGCATCCCCGAGCAGAAGGCGCTGCTGCGAGTGGTGGAGACAGGTGAGGTCCAGGAATTGGAGCGTCTCTTGCATCTTCGAAGGGGTCTGCCCAGTCTGAAGTACGCGCTGGCTCTGGCTGCCATGTTGCGTAGCGAAGAGCAGATCCCGGCACTCCTGCTGTTGTTTTCCAGGCTCAAAGAGGAAGCCGTGGAAGCGTTCGCGGTTTTGGGAGAGCTAGCCGTGGGGGAAGACCCTTTGCTGCAGGCTCGGGTCTTACTGGAAAGCGGAATTGCGGCTTATCCCTCCACCCGGGATCACCTGGGCGATGGTTTGTTGAGCGCTCGAGAGTTCGAAGATAATTGCCGACTCTATCTGCAACTCAGGGAAAGCTGGAGCGAGGAAGAAGCCCGGCGCGGGCTCTCGCTCATCCTCACCCCGGTGGCTGATGAGGATGCCCAAGAGCGTAGAGACCACTTCCTGAAATTGCTTCAGGAGTACCCTGCGGCCGACGGCCTGTTTTCAGCCTGGGACAAACACTGGGCTAAATAAGGATCTGGTCCTAAGCTCTAATCCAGGGGGATTTTGCGGTGCCGAAAGGAGCCTCGGGGTCTGACCCGGCAGCTTTCGGAGTCTAGTTCCACGCCTTCGAACTCCGTGCCGTCGGAGAAGCTCAGGAAGCTCCCCCCGTCGCCGGTCGGGGAAGTGCTCAGCTCGACGCCGTACTGTTTGCACAGGCTATGGAGGCGGCGGAAGAAGTCGCGTTGCTCGGCGGTGAGTGCCTTGAGCCACACGTCCGGTCGTTCGACCGGAGAAAAGCGGCAGTTGACCCTGGGGTCGCGGCGGTAGAGCTCCCGATAGATATAAACCGGGATGCGCATGGATTCCGCCTGCGCCACCAGGTCCAGGGTCTCGGGGTGGTCCGGTGAAACCACCGCTATCACCGCCGAATCCCGACCTTTGGCCAGCAGACTCAGGGCCTGCGGTACGTCGGCCACTTCTCGAATTCGAACTCCCACTCGGGAGGCCCATTGCTTCAACCAGGCCGAGGTGGAACCCGCGGAGTTGCCCGGTAGCACTAACTCGGCGGGATCAGCCTGGGCCTGTTCGAGAGCGGTCTCGATATGACTCGGGTTGATGATGTTTTGCGGGGCGGCCACAAAAATTTTCACGATGGTTCGGCAACCTTTTCTTTGCTTGCCCGGCGAGGGGCCGGCCTCATGGGCACTCGGGGCCCGTCATCGTCCGGCTCCTCTTCGGTCACGGCTTTGGCTTCAGTTTCGGCTTCTACCGGAGCCACGCTCTCGGCCGCATCGACGGAATCTGCTTCTGGAGTTTGTTCTTCTTCGGGTTTCACCAACTCCTCAGGCAGAGGAGGCACCTCGGGGGCAGGGCCCGGGTCGATCACGTTTTCCTTATCTCGGTACGGATTGGGTTTGCGCCGGCGTTTGGCCAGATCCTGGCGCTCATTTTCTACTTCCAGGGCCGAGCTAACCTCCGTTTGGAAGTCACGAGCCGCCGCTTTCACCGCGTTGATCGTGCGCATCACGTTCTTGATGATCCCGGGCAGACCCTCGGGTCCGAAGACCAACAGGGCCAGAATACCCAGGACGACCATTTCGCTGCCACCGATATTAAACATCAGTTCAGCGGACCTTCCTGGCCATGGTTTGGAGCTCTCTTTGAGCTTTCTGGCAATGGGCCAGCACTCGGTCCAGCGCCATGCTGCTGACCGGTGGGTCCTGCTCGGCCGCTTCCTGCTCGACCACGTCCAGGCGGGCGTCCTGCAGCTCCCTGGTACAGTCTCCCAGTGAGTCCAGAGCGCTTTGTATATAGAGGTTCAGGCTTTTCACTCGAATGTTATCGTTTCCCGTATCGCCCTGCAGACCCTGCCCCGGGCACCCGGAGGATAGTCCTATACCGCACCGCGAGCAGCGGCGGGGCGCGTGCGGGGATACAAGCAGCAGTTCGCCGGACAGACGTCGTAGCTCGGGCCGTTGGAGCCCAGCGCTCTTTTCTCGCTTTGCATTCCTACCCGCTCGCGAATCAGCTCTCCGATCATGGCTATAAACTTGGGATGCGTACCCACGGTTTCCACTCGGGCCATTTCCAGCCCGCATTCCCTGGCCTTGTCCACGGCCTCGGTGTCCAGGTCGAACAACACCTCCATATGGTCGGAAATGAAGCCGATGGGGATCACCGTGACCGCCCGATAGCCTTCAGCCTTGAGTTCTGAGATCCGATCGCAGATGTCCGGCTCCAACCAGGGGTGGGAGGGCGGCCCGCTGCGGCTCTGATAGACCACTTCCCAGTCGCCCAGCCCTACCTGGTCGGCCACCAGCCTCGAGGACTCCTCCAGTTGCGACTCGTAGCGGCAGTGATCGGCCATGACCTGAGGGATGGAATGGGCTACGAAGAGAGTTTTGTTCTTCTCCAGTCCATCCTTAGACAAGGTCTGGAGTTGCTTGCGGCACAGCTCGGAGACCGCTTCGATGAAGCCCGGGTGGTTGTAGAACTTGCGCAACAACTCGACCCGAGGAGCCCCTTCGCCGACCACCTTTTGAGCCTCGGCCACATTCTCCCGATACTGGCGACAACTCGAGTAGCTGGAGAAGCCTGAGGTGAAAAAGGCCAGAGCCTGTTTCACGCCGTCGTCTTTCATCTGCTGGAGTGTCTCGGGAAGTAGCGGATGCCAGTTTCGATTGCCGAAGTAGATCGGTAGAGCGGGCCCGTTTTCGTCCAAGTTTTTCTTGAGAGCTTCGATGAGGGCGAGGTTCTGCTCGTTGATGGGGCTCTTGCCACCGTAGTGGTAGTAATGTTCGGCGACCTCCATCAAGCGTTCCCGTGGAACCGGCTTCCCCCTCACCACATTCTCCAGAAATGGAAGCACGTCTTCGGGACCGTCCGGCCCTCCAAACGAGACGACCAGAAGGGCGTCGTACTCTTTCAATTTCACTAACTCTCTCCTCTCCGAGCGAGGTTCTATCAAAGGAGGTTACTAGCCGGCTCGGAAGATTACAATATGATCAAACGACTAAAGCGCCTCTCCCATTATCTCCAGAAGATTCCCGGGGGAAACTGGATCTTGAGTCGTATCATCGGTCTCACCGTACCTTATTCAGGCTCCATGGGGGCCAACATCCTGCAACTCACCCAGGGCAGCGCCGTGGTCAGCCTACCCGACCGGCGCAAGGTGCGAAACCACCTGAACTCGATCCACGCCGTGGCCCTGGCCAACCTGGGCGAACTCACCGCCAACCTGGCTTTGATCACGCTGTGTCCCGAACGCGGACGCTTCATCGTCACTCGCATGGAAACCGACTACGTAAAGAAGGCCCGGGGCGAGTTGCTGTGCACCTGCGACATCCCCACCGATCTTCCCTGGGAGAGCGTGGAGCGAACCGCCGCCACGGCCACCATCACCGACGGCTCGGACGAAGTGGTAAGCCGGGTGACCGTGTACTGGAAGCTGGGGATCACCCCTCCCAAACCCGTGGAGCCGGTGGAGTGATGAATCGACTGACCGCCTGTTCTAGAGATTGCCCCGACACCTGCGGCCTGGAGGCCGAAGTGGTGGCGGGGAAGCTAGTGGCCCTGAAGGGCGTGAAGAACGATTCTCTCACCCAGGGCTTTCTCTGCCCCCGCACGACCCGCTTCGTGGACCGTCAGTACTCCGTAGAGCGGTTGCGCACTCCTTTGCGCAGAGACGGTGAAAACTGGATCCCGGTGAGTTGGGAAGAAGCTCTCGACCTGGCCGCTCAAAAGCTACTGGAGACGAGAGAGAAGTATGGCTCAGAGACCATCCTCCATTATCAATCTGGGGGTAGCCTGGGCTACTTAAAGAACCTGAACGGCGTGTTCTTTGAACAGTTCGGACCGGTCACCATCAAGCGCGGCGATATCTGCGCCGGAGCCGGTGAGTGGGCTCAGGAAGCGGACTTCGGCCTGTGTGATTCCTCGGACACCTCCGACTTATTGAACAGCCGTCTCATCGTGATCTGGGGCAAGAACGTGCACACCTCCTCGGTCCACCTGGTACCGCTTCTTATGGAAGCCAAACGAGCCGGTTGCAAGATCGTCTCCATCAACCCCATGGCCACTCGCTCCACTCGTCTGGCGGACCTCTCCCTCTGCCCCCGCCCGGGCACCGACGGGCAGCTCGCGCTGGCGGTGGTTTCTCATCTGAACGAGCAGCAGGCCATCGACCCGGAGGCTGCGTCCTACTGCGAAAACTTGGAAGAGTTTTTGGCCGTGGCCTCGGCGGTTTCTTTCCAGGAGCGGATGGAGCGGTGCGGCCTGGATCCGGCCAAAGGTCGCGAGTTCGCCGAACTTTATCGACTCCACAGCCCCTCTTCCATCCTGGTCGGTTGGGGTGCACCGCGCCGGCCCAACGGGGCCGACACGGTCCGGGCCATGGACGCGCTGGCCGCGGTCTCGGGCAACCTCGCAAAGCCGGGAGCCTGCGTGTCCTACTACTTTCAGCGGCGCCGTCACTTCAGCAGTCGCCACCTGCCGCCACCGGTCGAGCCCCCCCGCACTTTCTCCGAACCTTGCCTGGGCCAGGAAATGCGTAAGGCCGAGCCTCCGATCCGGCTGGCCTGGATCACGGCGGGAAACCCGGCGGCCATGCTGCCGGACTCCCAGACTGTAGCCGAAGAGTTTCTGAAGGTCGATTTTATGGTGGTGGTGGGCACCCACCACTCCGACACCACGGCCCTGGCCGATCTGGTCTTACCCACCCTGACCATGGTGGAAGACGACGACGTCATGGGGGCTTACGGCAATCACCAGTTGCGGGTGTCTCGGCCGGTGGTGGAGCCGGAGGGAGAGGCCCGGCATGAGCTCTGGATCTTTCAGGAGTTGGCCCGTCGGGTGGGCCTGGAGGGTCTGTTGGACGGCACTCCTCGGGAATGGAAAGACCGCCTGCTCGCCCCGGAGGTGGATCGCACGGTCCTGGAGGGGGGAGCCACCCGACAGCCGGGCGCACCTTTCGTCCTTTTCGAGGGGCGCAAGTTTCCCACTCCCAGCGGAAAGGTCCGCTTGATGACCCACGAGCCGCCGCTACCTCGAGAACTGGAGAACACCTATCCTTTTCGATTGATGGCCATCTCCCACCCGGATTCTCAGTGCTCCCAGTGGTCGGTGGACCCCCCCTCTAAGCCCACCGCCCGCATCTCCGAGGAGGCTCCCGAAGAGTGGGAGCACGGTTCGGTGGTTCGCCTGGAGAGCCGCCAGGGAGGCTTTGAAGTGATCCTGGAGCGAGTCAGCGGGATGCACCCTGAGCTGATCGTACTGCCCAAAGGCGGCAGCGCCATGTTCGGCGGCTGGTGCCCCAACGATCTGATCCAGGCTCGGGAAACTGACTTTGGCGTCGGGGCCTCCTTTTACGATGAGCCGGTCCGGCTAGTGCACTAGTCAGGCTTTGAAGAGCGGGATCTCGTGACCGTGCAGCCACTGCTGCAAGAATTGATCCAGCCGCCCTCCGTTTAACTGGTTCATGGTACGGGCCAGGGTTTCCACGTCCACGCTTCGATACTTGTGCAGTTCCATCGCTCCGGTCAGGGTCCGGTAGAACTCCTGATCCCCCAACAACCGCCGTAGGGCGTGCATGGAGAGAGTCATGCGGGCATAATTTTCCTGGGAAAAGAGCTTGTCCCGATCGGGACGGGCCATGGTGTCGGTGAAGACGTGATCCTTCACGGCTTCATAAAGTGTGGTGATTTCCTGCTCGAAAGCTTTGGCTCCGCGCGTCTCTTCAAGCCACAGCCAACCCGAGTAACTGGGAAAGGCTTCGTTGACCCAGACATCGATCTCACTCGCGTTGGTCACGGCATTACCGAACCACTGGTGGGCCATTTCGTGGATGATGGTGGGTTCGAAGTCGCCGTTTCCGGTGATGGATTCGGCCTGAAAGATGGGTCGAGTCTGGGCCTCGAACGCCACCTCAAACATGCTGTCCGCCTCGTAGGTGTTCTTGCCGTCGGTGAACCGGGTTCGATAACTATCGACCGGCAGGTTGGTCACGATGGCACCGTAGTTGTCGAAGGGATACTTCCCCAGGCGGCTCTCCAAAAAAGCCATCATTCGTCCGTGGTTCTGGAACTCATCGCGTACTCTTTGCTCCATGCCCCGGGGGTGCACCACCTCGAAGGCTGGTGCCACCTCGGTTCGGCAAAACTCCCGCTCATCGAAGGTATTGACCGAGGCCAGGTAGCTGGCCATGGGAAAGCGGCTGCGATAGTGGTAGGAGCGGCCTCCGCTTTCCAGAGGCAAGATTTCGATCAACTCCCCGTTGGCCAGCGCGAAGTGGTGCTCCGGCACTTCGATAAGAAAGTCGTAGGTGGCTTTGTTGCTGGGGTTGTCGTCTCCGGGAAGCCAACTGGAGGAGCGCGCGGCGCCGTTGAAGGTGACGGTGGAGCTTTCGCTGGAGAGCCAACCCAGGTCGGCCGGAACACCGGGATGGCTGACCGGCTGGGGGCGTCCGTGAAAGCGGACCTCCAGGGAAAACTCCTGTTCGGCGGACAGTTGCCGGACCACCACGACCCCGTCGGGGGTACGCTGGAAAGGAGTGTCTCTCCCGGATTCGTCGATGATGGTGAGGGAGCCCGGAAAAGTAGCCAGGTCCAGGGGGATGCGGTCGGTCTGGTAGAGCGCCCTGCCCCGAATACGTGCCCGGCTGGTCACGGTCTGGCTGCGGGGGTCGATCCGCATAGCGACTTGATAGTGTTGGGCTTTCCACGGCTTAGGCTGCGGTGGGTTGGGGAGCTTTACGTCGCGGTAAACTTCCTTGCCCTGGATGTCGTTGTCTACGAAGTACAACTCCCGCACGTCTCGGGGATCGATGCCACGTTCCGACTTCTCAGTCACGGTCCTGGTGAAGCCGAACAGGCCGAGCAACCCCCCTCGTTTGATCTTTTTGGGTTTTGGGGTGTCGCGCCACAGGCCGAGTGCTTCACTGCTGCCGGTGTGGTAAATACCCCAACTACCGTCTCTCTGTTTGGAGACGAGTACTTCCTCGCCCCTTTCCGAACTCCGGGCGTAGGCTCCGTCGGAGCGACGCAGCAATCGAAGTGGGGACGACGGTTCTTTCGATTCGGCGTTCTTCAAGCGTTACCAGGATAGCAAAAAACGGGAGGGAGTGCTATGGAGAGCGGTGCCACCGCACTCGGCGGGCCACCATGGGGGAGTGCTCCAGGTGAGAGAGACGAGAGTCGTGGTGGAGGGTTCTCCCGGGGATTGAATCCCCGTAGTTTTGAGCGGGGGTCACGTAAGAGCAAAAAACCAGCCAGGGGGTCACATAGCCGACAGCATTGGAGTTGTCGTACTCGGCCATCTCAGCGATCCGCAAATGTCCGACCGACCCTTCGCCCACCAATCGCACGTCCAGGAGATTTTCCAGGAAAGCTTCCGACTGAGGGTAGGCCATCTTGATGATTAGCCCCGAGAAGTCCACCTGCTTGACCGGCATGTCCATTCCCATAACGCCGGTGCCTTCCACGTAAAAGGGGTTGTCCTCATCTTCGATCCAGGCCCGGGAGGTGGAGGGCGGAACCCCGTCGACCAGGGCTCCGTTGACCTCCAGCGCGTTGTTCTCATCCATGCTATGAAGGGGGGGGTCGGAGGCCTTGTCGGTGCCCATCAGTTGGTCGATAACGCTGGGCAGCTCGGCGTTGTCGTCGAAGGTGGAGGTGAGTCGGTAGATGCGGTCGGGAGTGAGAATTGCCGCCTTCTTGTGCGTCGGTACTCCGGTCGTGGCTGCTGACTCGGTGGGAAATTTCTTATTGTAATCGCCCTTGACGTAGACGGTGGAAGAAGAGACCACGGTGAGATCGGCAACCAGTTCCTGACCGTTGACCAGCCGGATGGGCTCGGAGGAGTAAAGCAGGCCGTTGTCCGGCCAGGCTCCGGATGCCGCCAGGGCAGCCACGTCGATCTCCTTGAGAGCCACGGTGCGACCTTCGGAGTGGTTGAAAAAGGAAACGTCGGAGAGCCAGGGCGCGGTGGTCAAGGCGTCCACCTTGAGACCGGCCCGCCGGTCGTAAAAGCCGCCCGGTTGGAAGGTCTCCAACAAGGGAGCCTGGCGGGTCTGAACTCCGTGCGACCCGTCGACCACGCTGCCTCCCCAACGAGCCAGGGCACTCTCGGAACCGTCGCTCGACCAATCCGGACTGAAGGAGTCGTAGGCGTTGCCCGGTCCGACGTAGCCCTGGGTCTCCCCCTCCATCAGGGCGGTGTCGCCGGACTCGGTCGTGATCCGTACTGTGCTGCCATTGTCTTCGATGCCCCAGAAATCTTTATGCCGGATGATCTTACCACCGGCTTCCAGGCTATCGACCGTGAGATTTAAAAGCGGGTTGATCACCGGTGCAACGCTGGCCGCTCCTCCAACTTCAAAGGGTTTGACGTAGATATCTCCGTTGGCGTGGATGTTGCCTGTGACGACCTGGTCGCTGCTGGTGCAGAAATCCGTCAGGTGCCCATTATCGAAGACGGCAAAATCGAACATGGAGGAGAGCTCCCCTTCCAAGACCTGGGCCTGGATGGTGGCACCCACCAGGGCACGGCACTCGATCCGGTAGCTTCCAGAGGTGGGACGGGAGATCTTGAAGCGGAACTCTTCAGCTCGGCCGGAGCGGGTGTAGGATAAGTCACGAGGGTCCCCGGGTTGCCATTTCCAGACGTACCAACCATCGGAGTCGAGAGTGAGCCCCAGCGCCGGGTCAGGATCTGTCAGGAGCCGTGGGTCGTTCGAATCCCTGGCCTCACCACCGGGCTCGTGGGTATCTTCGGAGAAGTTCCGGGATTGGAACAGGCGATAGGCGATGTTGATGCCGGACTCGGCCAAGTAGAAAGCTTTGGCATTATTTTGGGTCCGCAGGGCATACCCGGAGCCGAACGATATGGAGTAGCACACCGTGACCGCTAGAACCACAAAGATCGGCACAAACATGAGGGTCAACAGCAAGGCCTGTCCCGAGTCATGCTTTTTCATGGAATGTTCCTCGCAACGATGGTGGACTCCAGGTAGTGATGAGTGGTCTCCCCGCGATCGGGCGTTCTCTTGTAGGGCCTGTGGACATTCAGCCTTCGGTCACCAAACTTGTTCATTTTCCACCTCCTGAAGCGAAATTTTCCTCAAATAGGTCCACTATTCCACAGAAAATTCCACTCCAGGAGGAGAAAAATG